>Ga0116229_10001047_pt1 | contig 41815 bp, 32 predicted proteins | sample S1TSphgellanicum_3_FD_87313 | JGI IMG/M metagenome (GOLD analysis project Ga0116229, IMG submission 87313) | Host-associated microbial communities from peat moss isolated from Minnesota, USA - S1T2_Fc - Sphagnum magellanicum MG | ecosystem: Host-associated > Plants > Peat moss > Unclassified...
TCATTGGTAACAAGTTTGTCAAAAAATATCCAAATTGTAGAATAGTTGAGAAAACTACCCTAAAATCTAAAAATTGTGTGTTGGTGAAATTTTCTCTCAAAAAAGAAAATTTCCTCAAATTGTGACAATTTTTTTTCTTTTTAAATAGAAAATTATGGCATAACATTCCCTTCTATTTTATGAGATTGAAATTTTGTGAAATTTTTTCACAATTTTTTCTTTATAAAAAATTAGTTTCCTCTCCACCCCTAATTCCACATTATGCAAAATCTCATTTAAATCACGAACTAATATTCTCATGGTTGATGATCATAGCGCTTGCAAGCTGCAGCATTGAGGGTCTTTTTCGATTGAGTGGTTCTGGTCATAGATTTTACCACAATAGCAGCTTTCCATTACATTTGTTTCAAATAGCTGACTGCAAGCACTTGCAGTCATCTCATAGCTCTACGAGTCCAACAGATTCACCAAACGTGAAAGATGTGTGAACTATGAGTCAACCTATGAATCATCACGTTGGGAAGACACTTGTCATTCTGATTTGTGTGAGATGGTACGATCCCATAATTTCCTCACAAAGTTTCTTACTCATGAAATGTTCCCAACGTTCCTAACATTAATTAGCTTTTAGATCTCTCTCTAGCCCCAGGAGGAGTACAGCTCTTTAATGGAAAGTGCTTGTCCATGCAACAAAGGAAAAAAATAAACAGGCCTCCATTTTTAGGCTCAGAGTGTGTAGTCTAGTCTGTACCTATGGGGCGTAGGGAGGGGGTGAATTTTGTGCCATATGGCAAATTTCTTTAAGGAAATATTGGACAAAACTATTTTTTCACTGTAATTTCTACTAAATTCTCTGTTTTATGAAAGGGGAAATTTTTTTTAAAAAAAGCCCAATTTCTTGACATCAAAAATTTTGGGGTGGAGGAAAAATTAAAATAAAATAAAATAAAATAGCTGGTCATGATGGCCCATGGGCCCAAGTGCTAAAGTGTAAATAACTTTCCCTAAGGAACTTCTTATCCCATAGGTACCTAGTAAGTAGGTAAGGGCCCCACAGAGGTAGATATTTTGGAATGGGTCCTAATAGAGGAAATGAGATAGACACCAAATCAATCTCCCAATGAATTTCAAAAAAGAGAATAAAAAAAAAAAAAACAAAACAAAAAAGAACAAAAACGAAGCCCATTTGATGCTTAACTCCCAGCTCACCAATCAGCGCTCTCTTTACTGCCGTCGAGAGTGTTGCAAAACGACGAACTGACGATTTCGGATAAGTAGCTCTCGTCCTCAATCGTCGTTAATTCGTTCGTTCTTGAGAGAGTTAGTGAGTTCGCGCGATCCCGTTTCCTGGCACCAATGTTTTTTTTTTTTTTGGTTGGGGGGGTCAATTTTGTGAGGTAGCCAAAATGGCGATAACCCATAGGAAGATTTAGCCAAATTTGGCCACAATTTAAATATAACAGTAAAAATTCTTAAACATCTTTCTTTATTTATGGCTAACCTACTTGAACCATGTATAGAAATTTGATCATTTTGATTAAATTTTTGACGAATTATGGCTACTGAAAATTCTCAAAAAGCAGTTTGATTTTAACACTTTTAATTTTTAGTTTCGCTTTTTTCACTAACCTACTTGAACAATGTATAGAGATCTGGAATTTTTTTTATAAAAAGGTCGAATTATGGCTATTGAAAATCTTTTTAAAAAATCACTTGGTTTTAGCACTTTTAAAATTTTTAATTTCGCTTTTTGATTGTACATAGCCAGCAAATAAAGGGCTGGGACCTGGAATTTGGCAATGGTTTTTTTTTGGTGGGGGGGGGGGTCAATTCTCTGAGGTAGCCCAAAGTGATAATCATACACAGAAAGATTTAGCCAAATTTGTCTACAACCTAAAAGCAAAACTAAAAATTCTTAAACAAACATCCTTCTATAATTTTTGGCTACCTACTTGAACCATGTATAGGAATCTGGCATTTTTTTTTTGTAAATTATAGCTATTGAGTTAAATCTATTGAAAATCTTTAAAAGCGCTTGATTTTAGCATTTTTTAAAATTTTAATTTCGCTTTTTGGCTACCCTACTTGAACCATGCCTACAAATTTGGCGATTTTTGGTAATTTTTTTTGTCGAATTATAGCTATTGAAAATCTCTGAAAGCCATTGCTTTTAGCAATTTTCAATTCTTAATTTGGAAATTTGGCTATTCTACTTGAACCATGTATAGAAATTTGGCGGGTTTTCTTAAAATTTGGTCGATTTTGTGACTATTGAAAATCTTTTTAAAAATAAAACACTTGATTTTTGCAAATTGTATTTTTAATTTCGCATCTTGGCTATTTCTAGCTAGCAGAAAAAAGGCTGAAAGTTCGTCCGTGCGACGGACGCACAAACGGCGACGGTCGCTCACTTCCGCGCTCGCCGGTTCTGGCCTTGCACGTCGATTCTCGTTGCGTGAGAATGGATAGGATTGCGCCGAGCGCCGTCGCTTTGCTCTTTGCTCTTGGATAGGATCGTCGTCTCTTTGTCTCTTCTCGCTTGCTTCCTTCTTTCGTTCGCAGCTGCTGTGGCTGCACAGCCCTGCTGATGTTTCGTACGAATGGCCATGGCTATGAAAGTTTCTGCAGCAGAGGAGCAAACCATCCGCAGGTACGCACCATCGCACTTTCCTTGATTTGATGATTTCAGAGGCAAATGTGACGACTCCGGAACAACTTGTCGTCGTCGGTACATCCTATTGCTTTGAAGAAACGTGTAATTGATAGGCGCACTCGTCTCTCCGATTCGACTCGACTCGATTTGCAAGTTTCTTTTTCATGGAAATTTTGGATTTGCGTTAGGAAAGGAGCGGGGACAAGATTTGGAGCAACGAGAGAAATTTTCTTTGGTTTCTGTATGTATCGATTGGAAGAAGAATCCGATCTGGTGTTTGACATTTCGTTGGAAGTCTTTTGAACAGTATGTCATCACAGCTGCTGCGTTTGTGAAGAAGAACGGCCTGTCTGAGTTTTTTAGAGAGAGAGAGACAGGGACAGAGATATGGCCACTATTATTCAAGGGTTGCAGACTGCGCAATTGAGCTATGTCTGCAAGGAGCAGTCTCTGCTAACTCCTCATGTCCGCAGAAACGGTCTCGGGAAGGTGCTCGTGTTGAATAACACAGGTCGTCGCAGTAATAACGCAGATGGCACCACAGTAATGTGTGGCGCGCGCAGTAGCAGTGGCTTGTGTCTCAGGTTCTTGCACGGCCGCACAGTTCATAGAAGTGTTTCCGTTCACGGATATGGCAACCGGAGGTGCGGGGAGTTTCCATTTCCATCGTCAGTCATGTGCTGTCTTCGAAGCACGCAAGTGGAACACATTGAAGAAGTGCAGTTTGATAAGAATCCGTCGACATCGTCATCGAGCACTGAAAGCTCCAGTGATGAAAATAGTAGAGAACGGCAAGGAATGGCTGTTAGGAGGGGATTAAGCGCACTGGATGCATATTTTGATAAGCTCCACGGTTCTAGCAGTACTACTGTAAATGGAGCTTCAAGCGCGTCCAGTAGTTTGAGAAATGGTGATGTAACCACCTCCGGGAGGAGTGAAATGGCGACAGTTCTTCTCCCGAGTCAGGATTCGAGCCGCCAGACTAGTCATGCCAGTGGAGCAGAAGCTGCAAATACTGTTGCTATAAAGACAGATCCAGAAAAGGAAGCAAAAGTTCCGCAAGGTCTAAGGGCGTTGGATGCCTACTTCAACAAGCTTCGTCCTCCCAAAGCCAAAGCAGGTCTTCTTTCCTTCCCCCATTCAATTTTCTAGTCTCATGTGTTGTTCCATATAGCATCAGTGTTTTTCCAGCCGAACAAGGTTAGTAACATGCACAGCATGCCTTGCAGTTGTACCAGAGAAAGCAGAAACTGAGAGCAAAGTGGAGGCACCTCAGGCACCTGGGATAGACACAACCACAGAGGCAAGTGAAGTTGACAAGGACGAGGATGAAGTACTTGACTACAGACAGCTGTTGGAGGAGCTAGAGGCAGCCCTTGAGAAGGGAGTGGAGCCCCGGAATTTGCCTCCACACATGTCTCAAGACCCTATATGGCAGGGTGGCAATTCCTACTCTTATGTAGTGTGAGTGATGCACCCACCACCCATACCCATCTGAGTCTGGCATTTCTAAGTAGACTTAATGATAAAACCAGATTCACCTTGCTTGAGAGGTGCAAATGTGATAAACGGCAGATTTCATTATTTTTGCAGTGGGAAAAAGCAAGTGATTTCGCTTGCAAGCTTATAAACTTCAGTCACACATCATTGTCTCATTAAGTGCAGAAAAACATTGATTGCAAGTTGATTATTTGCATCCTTGACTTGGAACCCCCCAGCCTCTGAAAGTTGCTGCAATTTATGGCTGAGTCTTATGCAGGAACACGCTGGTTGCTGTCAACCTTGCCGTTTTCTTGTTTGGCTTGGCAAGTCCACATGGTGTGCCAGGGATGGGAGATGCATCACTTCCCTACTTATATGGAGCCAAAGTGAATGAGCTTATTGTGGATGGAGAGTGGTGGCGCCTTCTTACACCCATGTTTCTGGTGATTTGCTCTGCCTTCTTGTAAATTCCAATGTAACAATGTAACATTTGTTGTACAGTCAAACAGGTTTGGAGTTCATTTTCCAGTACAAAAAATTAGGCCTGACTCAAGTCCATCTGATTACAAACTGGTACATGACCTTGAATTAACCTAAAGTCAACCATGATGACCTTGATGACATCCTATCCTTGCCTTTGCAAGTTCTGGTATGGTGTTCGATGTATTGTAACAAAAATGCTTTTCTTGTTGTAAACATACAGCATTCGAGCCTGGTACACATAGGCTTGAGTACATGGGCACTCCTGTCCTATGGCCCGGGTGTGGAGAGTGTTTATGGATCAATTGGTTTTGGTATGATCTACCTGATTGGAGGCCTTTTCGGTAACCTTCTGAGCTTCTTCCACACACCTGAAGGCACTGTGGGTGGCACTGTAAGTTTTTGCCTTTAGCTATCTGCAAACTTGATTTTTAACCATTCAGGGCCAAACACTCATTGTTGAGTCAATCTATTCCTTTGCCCATTTCACATTGTGGACAAATGGATCTTAGCTTATCTACTTGCCTTGATGTCACAGGGTCCAGTCTTTGCTCTAATGGGCACCTGGCTGGTGTATGTACTGCGCAACCGTGAGATTATTGGACTTGAATTGGCAGATGACATGATTCGCAAATTGGCCATCACAACTGCTATCATCGTGGCCCTCTGCAACTCTTTCCCAATTGATGACTGGTGAAATCCCTTACCTACATTGTTTTGTCTTCAAGAGGCAGCATTTTGATGTTATGTAGGGGATGTTTTGTCTTCAAGCAACAAGCCTCACCTGTTGCTTTTCTGGTCAAAGTTGTTCAGTCAATTTTTTTCCAAAGAGCACTTCAGTCTAATGACATGCTTGATCATTATGCAGGACACATTTGGGAGCTGGAGTTGTTGGAATCATCTTTGGCTTTTTCACTTGCCCCACAGTGCATGTTAATGTTCACCTGGAGGAGACAGCATCTGAAAGCAAGAATGATAATGATGATGCAATGGATTCATACCTTCTTCTGAATGAAACCCTTCCTCTCTTTAGACTTGTCACTGTATTTGCACTTTGCCTTGCTCTCTTCTTCTGCCTCTACAGTCTGGGAGTACCAATTGCCACCGAGTTTCACTTTCTCCATAGTGCTATTAGTGATGAAAACTGGTAGATCATTTGCAGACATCCTAACCACTTATAACCTTGCACAGGGTTAATGGAAGATGGCCATCACTTTTACTTGTGTTGTGTTGGGCACTGGGAAACCCAGTGATCACAATGGTGATGATTTAGTCTTTGTACATTAGTAGAGTTCTTTTTCTCAAACACAATGGTGTTGATTTGAGGTTTCCAAATATCTGTACAGGCAAGGGATCGAGATAATCAGCCCTGAAGTCTAACAACTGCATATCACCCTACTTTCTATGTTTTGCATCTATTCACAGCCCTGCAGATGTTGAGAACAAGAGATTAGGTGTATTGTGCAGAGTTTGACAAGTGAAGGAGGTTCTTTTCACAGTGAGTCTGTTGAGTGTTAGATGATCTTCAACCTTCCGAAGCTTCCAGAGTTCACCAGTGGAGAACCTGTGTCAAATCAATTTTTATTCCATGTACATGTATGATATGTAACCAGGGAACCTTGAGTAACAAGCGCTGATTGCTGACAGGATTCTGTATCCTGTCTTCACTCTGTTTCACGATTGACAGTCACTTGCAGTCACTTGCAGATGTATATACAAAGTGAAATGCAAGCACATCTGTTTTAACAACAAACAGCTTTGAGAGTGGCATTCAAGTGTGTGCTTACTACAATCCCCTACTTTCTTCATCAATTATGGAAACTGATGCTTTTCAATTCTGTTCTAAGATTGTAAGATCATGGTATTGTGTCATTCTCACGGTGACTGCTATAACTCAAGCTATCAGCCTTGTGCTTATAGATACTGCTGGGACATTCTTCAACAAGCTGGGTCATTTTCAACAATCAAAACAAGAATAGAAGCTTCAGGTTTTGTGTGATTTATTGCACCACTTACTGCTAAAAGCAAAACCAAAATAATAACAGCACTCAGACTGCAGGCACATGAAACTTCAACCTCTTTGTAATGGAGACATGGAAAGATTGTCACATGCCAAACAGGAACCCTGTTTGGTGCAGTGAACTACAAAGCCGGAAGCAATCAGCATGAGCAAGGAGTTAATGCATTTTGATACTTCTAAAGTAAGAAAGTTCTGCCTTGAAACTGCTTAGCAATGTCTCTATGTCTCCTCCTCTTCCTCCTCCACACCAGCAACTCGGTTGTGCTTCTTGGCATATCTCTGGTTTCTCAAAAACTTTGGGTCCATCTGCAACAAGTAACCAAAAATATTTGTTAAACTGCATCACCTGCCCTGAAACAAAACCAGAATCTGAAAGACAACGATTATTGTAATCTGGAACATTTTTCTTGCAGAGAAAGCCAATGGATACAAACTCCATAGCAAGTCAGAAAAAAGGAGGCCCAAATGCTAAAACTCCAGGGCTTCAGAACTACACAATGACCAGGATTTCATCGAGACATGGAATGCCGAGGGCAGAATTTTCTGATTTTATACTACTGTAGGCTGCCTTAGAGTTGCAAAACAGCTTGAAAAAATCTTGCTCAGGAAATATTGTTGTCTTACCCCCTTCCTTGAAGTGTACTTGTGTTTCTTTGCTTTCTTGATGCCATTCTTATGCGCCTTGTAGGACTGATTATGCGCAGTATGATTCTTCGACTTGGCCATCTTACCTGCATCTTACCAAAACGGTTTCTACTCATGAGCCGGCCAAAAGCTAAAAACTCGGTCCTCGTGGTCTCTACCCGAAGTGTTGATCTATCCAAGAGAACAACACATCTGGTACAGAGCAAAAGTTATGGCCTAACAACAACTGCTGTACACTTTCCAAACAATAGGGCATCTCTAGCTAGTAGCTCTTTACCGAAATGGTTTCCGAAGTGAAGAACGAGAAACAAGGAAAGGAGAAGAATAACAGCAAGAGACTGCATCATAGCAACAGACGTTTGAAGGGCATGAGACTTACCGTGAGACGGATGCAGAAGGCGGCACTTGCAGAGCTCAACTCACAGACCGACAACAAAAGAGAGCTCGAAACCCTAATCCTCCAGGTCTTGTTGTTTCACAGAAAGTAGGCGCGGGATTAGGTTCGGAATTTATCTGGGAATTTGTTAGGTTCGTTAAGCTGGAAGAGGTTCGGCATGTAGTCATCTTTTTCTCTTTGCCCTGACCTTTACTCTGGGTCTTGTTGGTTCAGAGAAATTAGGTTAGGCACTAGGTTCGGTACTGCTAGGTTCGTCGAGGTGGAAGAGGTTCGGCAGGTGGTCATCTTTTTCTCATGTTCTCTTTTACATCTTGGCTATCTTTCCTCCGGGTCTTGTTAGTTCAGAGAAAATAGGCTCGGAAATAGGTTAGGAATTAGGCTCGGTGAGGCGGAAGAGGTTCAGCATAAGGTCATCTTTTTCTCGAATTCTCTTTATCTCTTGACTGTCTTTCCTGCAGTTTTTGTAAAACATTTTTTTGAGGGCCTTAGTTGGAGTGCCCTTTTTTCCAGTGTGTTCAAAAATCCATGTGCATTAATAAATATGATCAACAATTTTTTTTCCAAAAAAAATAATGAATTATTTTGCAAATATACATTTTGAAATCATTTATTTGAATTTTTTCAAGTTCTTTTATTGATTTATCAAAATTTCAACTCAAGGCTATGTTGGATTTTAATTTTTTTTAACCCCATTTTTGAGATTATTAAAACATTAAATATCAATGACAAGTATGGTGGTATCAAAACCAACATGACTATAAGGGTATTCTCCAAGTTTAATTTGGCTAAATCTAATTACCTTGCATGACATAGTATGCTAAGTAAATTTTTTTGATTTTCAAGGGTTGAAATTGGCACACCTCATAAAATCTCAAGCAAATTTGGAATGAAAATAAAACATACTATATCTTGCAAAGGTGTGGATGATAGGACATGTGACATTGTAAAATTATTAAAGTTGTGTAGAACCAAAAACAAATATATATATATATATATATACACACACATTTATTTATTTATTTATTTATAATTTTGTTAAATGTAATGGTGGATTAATGCACAATAATTAAAATGTCATATGTTCTCAATATAACATCCATTTTTTATTTTTTTAATTTATCAATTCTCTAAAATTTTCTTGTTTCATTTCATTTTGTTTTTTATGTGCAATATTTGAATATCTTTCATCACAAAGCATGTTGGAAATGTTGTTTTGTTATTACACATGGTTGGTGGTGTCATTAAATGTCACAACATCATGATCAATTAATTTATTGATTTGGTTTTTCTCCCAACATTATACACAAAGCATTTGGACCATTGTAGGGTTGTGACATTCATAAAGATGAAGATACATTATGCATGCTTGAAAATGTTCATGGGGTGGCAATATTGTTCAATGTATTTCACATAATATGGAAAAGGCAGGGTGGTTCAAAGAGAGTTATCGAGTAATTCGTTGTATAACATGTTGTGCACCTCTCATTTTGCTATGGATATGGATCATTGATTTAATCATTGGAGCCATATATTATGACATTTGGATGCCTCGATTTACATTTCAAGGTGCACAAATTAATTCTTTCAATGTCACTAGCAATGTTGCACAAGAGTTAGACCTAAACTTTGATCTAAATTATAGCGTCGTGGCAACACATTTTAGCAAATTGCAAACGATTGAAACATTTTCATATTCCTTTGTCACTTATTATGATAACAATCTAATTGGTGAAAGCACGATAGTTTTTCACCATCCAAACGAAACAACAATAGGCACTTTGCCATTATTTTGTGCACAAACGGTTGAAGGTTACCCACTTGAATACAACATGTGGCAAGCATTGCATAACAATATCGATGACAACAATGTTCAACTTCAAGTTCAAATTCAGGCAGAAGTCACATCACCCATGTGGTGGCTTTTGAAAAAGAAATCAAGAAACCTAGTTTGTGATTTCAATTTCAATCCACCTTCACAATCTTCGAAAAGCCAAGTCTTGAATCAAACATGCAATACGATCTCCAAAGTTATTATTGCATATTCATGAATGCCCCAAAAACACAAATGCATCAAATGATGTTTAAAAGGAGGCCACAATTTTTTGTATAGCTTGATTGGTCCTAAATATTCATGCAACTAGATATTGGATGACAAAGGACAATGTAATGAAAAAATAATCCAAAATTATGCAATTATTTCAATTAAATTACTTTGTCATATGTGTAATACTTATCTTAAAATCTTGGCATGATCATGTAAGTAATCAAATTGATTTAAGCTTGACATGAAGAACTATCTTATGGTTTTTCCCTTCCAAGTAGCATACAAATTAGCTTTATCACAAGGACCATTTTAGATCAATATCCTTTGTTTATATAATTTGAAATGAAATGTCCATGGTTTTTTCAAAGACTCCATTGGCTCCTTGTGAACTCTAACTTTAACATTTCATTTGGAAGGTTGTACACTCTAAATGAATTCAAAACAAAGCATGAAAGTTAAATAAGCCATCAAACCCATCAATTATAATGAATCTAGTTTACATTTGTGTATTTAATTGTATTGAAGGTTACATTCACATTCCATGATTTTTAATTTGATGTTGCAAGTCAAGCTTCAATAACATGGATATCAAGCCCATATCCATTTTATTGGATTTTGGGTTTATATCATCACATTTTTCATGACATTTTGATGCACATTTGTTTTTTTCCTTCCAAGATATAAATTAGCAATTCATTTTTTCAAATTACCATGTTTGAGGGAGGAAAATTAAGTCATTTAGTTATAATAGTGGAATATCTAGAGAAAAAAAACTATGTCATTGTTGGTTTTAATTTTCTTTCAATTTTACAATTTGAATTATTTCTTCAAGTATTATCAACTATTGATGATAATATTTTCCCTCTCTACATGTACCCAAGTATTGACTCTTGTTTTAAAGTCAATGTACAACAAAGTTTGGTTATTACTTATATAATCCAAAAATATTCCACTTAAACAAATGTGATAATGCAACAACATAGGGTTTTTGCTACAAACATCATGTTCTTTTATTTCCCTTGAAAGTGAATGTAGTTAGACATGAAGAAAAATGATTTGAAACTTCCCAAAGTCATGAAAAGGTACCACCTTTTCATGTTTAGTACCAAATATATAAATCCTTCAAGTTTTATTCTAATATAGATGATATTATTATTCAATAGCACCTTTGTGTGAAACATGTGAAGTAAAATTGCTTCATGTGGAGAACTTTTAAAATTTTCATATATTTTACAAGGTTTTTTATATGCATGGCAAATGTCTATCATGACAAATATTATTGATATCACATTGAATATTGTTTCAAGTCTATATTTCACCTTAATTACAATAGATTTGCCACATTCAAGTGGGGTGCTCAAGTATCCATTTCCTCTTATTTGCATTCATCCAATTTAACTACATATTACAATGGCTAAAACGAGAAATCCACTTAATTTTGCACCTAGAATGTTGAAATTTTAAACAAACCACTTTATAGTTGAGGTTGATTTTAGAAATTTTTAATCCTAATTATAATTTTTAGTCAAGATTTAATGAATCTTCATGAAATTTTCATCGATCCAAATTGATGTGATTGTCAACCAGATGATAGATGACTAAGTTTTAGTATACAAAATTAATGTGCAAAATTTGGGTTTTAAAGTGCAAGATGTCCATCTTCTAAAAACCATTGTATAAATTATTAAATTTTAAAACATCATTATTTATTCAAATGGTTCAAGTGAAGACTTCCTCCATTCAACATAGTGAAACATTTTCATAATTTGTCCAAAAACTCATATTAATTAATCTTGCTTCCCCTCCAATGTGTTCCCCTAACTTTCCCCCACCCCACAAAATTTGAATGTGTATTAATATGAAGTGAATACATGCTAAAAGTGAATACAACATGTCCTTGCATTTAAACTTGATTTGTCATAAGGATTTCAATTGGGGATTGAACCCATTAAACACTTGAAAACAAAGAAAACAAATTGCACAAGTATGTGGTAAAATTTTGTTGTTTTATGGTGTTTGACAATTGTGCAAATTATACAATATCAAGGTTCACCTTACAAAACTCCACCGATATCGACATTGCAACCTTTAATCAAATGATGTAAGTTAGTTCAAACCTCAACAAGCTTGACACGTTCAACATGTACACACATATTTGATCACACATTTAACTTGACTTATTATGTTAGATAATTAGCTATTAGACCCTTGCTCCCGCCATACCCCATAAGCATGTATATGTCACATACAAGATTTCATCATAAATTATGACATTGACATGGATTAAAAAATTCAAATCTGAATTAAAATTCCAAATGCTTATGTTTGCTTATCAAACTTGCACTTGCATAAGATGTCATATTAACAAAACAAAATCCTCAAAATAAACCTAACAATTAGGTTACAATTGCATTAAAAGTCGTAGTTCCCATGAAAAACATGTGCCTTAAGAAAGCACCTACCCATGGACATGAAGTGCATGTGCATACTAAATAAACAAAAGAATGGTCATTGCAATATTTCTATTGTGCATGTGTAAAAAATATGGGAACGGAACAATTGGTGTATGTTCCATTTGTTTAGCACAAACACCACCAAAATTTCCATACTAATCTAGCCCTAGTTTTTAAACCATGCGCAAATTGTAATCAATAGTCTAAGTGTGTCAAAAAATTCTTTATCCTTATTTACTTGGAGTCCTCGTGAAAAATTTACACATTTGCAAAGGAAATATCCAAGGAAAAAAAAAACAAATCAATGTTACCAAGTGCAAAATAAGTGTTTATTAAGTTCAACATGTGCATCCATACCACATCCATACCTTTGGTCTTATTCATGCAAAGATATAAAGCTAGTTACAAATACTTTCATATTGTGGTCTCCATGCCCCAAACAAGTAATGGGTGGTTTGTAATAAGCTAAACCTTGATTCCCCATTTTTGTGCATGTTTTGGGCATGTATACCAAATCCCACAAAAGACAAACTTCGTGTTGAAGATCACCACCTTGATATGGCACTTGGGCCATGTTCCATGTTCTTTGCGCTTATTAATGATTTTATTAATCAACTACCATATTAGTTGTTGTGATAGGCATCACTTTCCTAGTCATCATTGAACATAGTAATTTGCATTGAAGACAAATGAAATATATGAATTATTCATGATAGTCCCTAATCATAGTTATATTGGTCCATTTATGGCTATAATGTTGAAATAATGATTTTAATTATCTAAAAAATAGATACAACAATTTTCTAAATATTTTACAACTTTTGATAGCTCAAAAATGAAGTTAAAAACACATTGTATTATTTTTAGTAACACTTTGTTAATCCACAAATAAAAACTTTCCTCATTTTATGAGAGGTCAAAAGTACAAATCATAAGATTTTATTGTGGGATTGTGTATATATTTATTTTTCCCTTAGATGCCTTATTTCTAAAATTATTAAATTTAAAACAACAATGCTAGGTATGGTGGTAAAAAATGCCAACATGGTCATGAAAACAAAATTATAGGTGCAAGTGTTACATTATAGATGTAAAAAACAATTGAAAGTGCTAGAAATGGCTTGCAAGATACTAATTACATGATGTGATGTTACAAGTGTTATTTTATGTTTCAAAAGCTCACTATTTCTAAAGGTGCATCTTTAAATTATGAGAAGGAAACCATAAGTACCTTCAAGATTTGAAGTTTGAACACACAACATTTACAATTATTCAATAATTTGAAATGAAAATATGATTCAATAAATAGTAGAAAGAGAAAACAATTAGATTACAATCAAAGTTATTCAATTGGTTTGATAGGGTCACACAACCTCTTGTCAGTATTATTCCCATTTACTTTCATTCCCATTTCTAACATTAAAATTCAAGTTAGAATAGCTTTGGTAGCTACGAAGCCCAGAAGGTAGTATTTTAGCAAACTTTTGCCACATTTTGGCAAAATACAAACTTTGGGGGAAAATATAAACATTTTCCTATCCTTGCTTTGAAAATAACATGAATTTTCACCAATAGCAAACTAACAATTTTCAACAATAAATTTTCAATTTAATCTTTTTTTAATGTTAGAATCAAAACATGACAATATAGTCACATATGGGTTTTTAAAATTATGTTGTGCAACAAAAGAACATGGGTTTAAAATAAATAGGAATTGATTGAGTTCGAAATATTATCATATTCATTACAATGTAACAAAATATTGTAAAAAGTGCTTCAAATTGTCATCATATCCAGAACTTGAAACATGAATAATTTAAAGCATTCCAAGTTAAAACCTCCATAATCTTATCCTTGTAAATTAGAAACTTGACTTTATAAATCATTAAACCCTTGACATCCCATGATAATCACAATTTATATGTACACAATATAATTTGTGATATAAAAGATTTGGTGGATGTTTCCTAAAATTCATAAAAAATTTGAATTCACATTAGAAAACAAAAACATTTCCAATTTTTTGGTAAAAAGGAAAAAAAATTGGGGAAAAAATGATGATTTGCATAGAATACCAAAATTATCAATACAACTTGAAACAAACTAAAAACTATCAATCACATGGATAGTTTAATGTTGGGGTTTGGCATTTCAATTTAGTTACATGCAATCATTTAAAACAACCCAACCTTTTAGTTACACAAGATTAATAAGGAAAGGATAATTTAATGTTAATATTTTAGTTTAATATTTTTAAATTATTACTCATTATGAATTCATCATGGACCAAGCTTTTATGTAAGGCACCATTATAGCCCTTTGTATATTTATTTTAAGAAATTCATGGGCACTACATTGAAACTAACAAGTTTCTGAAGGGGGGAATTTCTTCAAATAAATTGATTGTGAAGTTCATGATTTTTTGAAATAAGTAGGGTTTACATATTATTTATTCTCAAGATTTTTTATGGGCTTGATTTATGCTTTAAATTTTTATTGAAATTGCCTCCAAAATAATAAACAAATACCTTTTCTAAAATTGACACCAATTTTATATTATGTAAGTGAACCCCTCGTTATTCTTCATAAAAATCTAACTCGACTCATGGTGATGTCTTAAGCAACCTCTTTTCAAACCTCCCGCATTCCTAATGTCTTAGTGATTATCTTTTTCACCTTAATTTTCACTAAACTTTATAGAATTGCATTTGGTTTGTGTCCCATGCTTGCCATGTTTTAGATTAACATTCTTTGCATTTGTAATGGAGGAGCCCACCTATGATTCATGATGGGAATCTTGTGTTCTATTAAACATTGGTCACATGCTAAAGGTTAGTCCACAAGACATGTATTAACAAGTTCACACAATAGTCATATTCGACTTTCAATGTTCACAACCACACAACTTGCTCCTACAAATGTTCTTCCTTGTGATTGTGCCCATTTGTCAATTATCATCCTTGCTTTGTACCTCTATTGTGTTGAACTTCACCAACATTTTGGAGTGTTCAACAGTCTCTCTATGTCTTTGCAAATTTGAAGCCAACCATGGACACCTTCCAAGAACCCCTAATAATGTCTCATTTGTATCTATGTGTATCCCTTCCCTTCCAAGTGAGCCTCACATATGGTTGGCAAAAAAAACCTTACCCATGAATTGAGGTCAAGTTTCAAAGATATTAATTTCCCATTAGTTATTGTTCATTATGAACTATGGTGACACTTATGACATGCTTGGGTCCTCAAGATTCCATGTTGTTTCTTCTTAATAAAGTTTACATAGACAACAAAATGTAATTAAGATGAATTCAAAAATATATCATCAACATGCACAAAAAATATTGAACAAAATAATTCATCCATGAAATGTTCAGATGTAAACTTTGAAATTTGGACAAATTCTTGAAAGTCATTGGGTCATTTAAAGTTCTTATAAACCCACAATATAAATCCATGTTGAAAATATTGGTTTATCTAATAGGATTTTCTTAAAAACAATTTATAAATGTGAAACCAAATTGTTGCATCACTTGATTAAAACATTAATGACCTAGCATTTCATAGTGAAATTTTGGTACAATAACATTGGGCATGGTAAAAAAAATTTTGGTCATAGCCTAAAAAAATCTAAACTTCATAAAAGAGTTTATGTTCAGAGATGATGGTAACAATTTCACCATCACTATTTACACACAAATTCAAGATCACAAATATCCACCTTCAAGTGGAATCACATTTTTTGGAGTTGTTTTAAATTACTTATGAATTTATGAAGGAATGTCATATGGATGCTTATGTAGGCATTAAACCACCTATGAAATGTGACTACATCACCGTATTTTGTCATTCAAGTTCTTAAGATGGCTAGGCAAAGGCTTCATGCTCCAAACCATGTGTGAAAACTAGGAATTAGACGAATGTTAAATGGGTATGACTTGGAATGCATTATTGAGGGAAAGAAATTAGAGCCATCATGTTTTGAGCCAACATTGGTTTTAATTTTGTTAACCCATGCATATTTAACCAACATATTAGGTTAAAGAACTATACATTGTAGGAATTTGTGGGGTGGGGAGGATGGGAGAAGGGGGTGGGGGGCAATTGTAGACTTGAATTGAGGGTGACATCATGGAATAAGTGGGCCATCTATTTTAGTTATAACAATATACTTGCATTTGAAAAAAAGGTTATCAATATTGTACAAAAGATTTGAGATAATTGGATATTTGCATATTGTAAAAAAACAATGCAAAAAAGAATATGACTTTAGAAAACTTGTAGATTTCACTCCATCCCTTGGTCTAACAAAAAATCTATTACAAAAGCTAGAAAAATACAAGAAAAAGCTTAATGTGAAGAAAAGCTTCAAGCATATATTTACATGCCAATCATATCATATGTGAACCACATGAAATGTTTTCAAGCAATCTAATGCTTATTGATATCAACAAGCTACAACCTTTCAACTTCAATTTTATCTTCATCTCGTGCTTAATGTTTGAACACAGTTGAATAAATGAATTAGAAAACTCAACACAACATAATCAATATTTCGATAATTGGGGGCCTCCTTTACATGCATCCATTTCTACATTGAGGAGGCATATTTTATGTGGTCCCAATCCAAAGTTTGGACAATTCACCAAAAAATGGGGACCTATATTTTAAGCTTGGGTGGATGGTGCCTTAAGATAAAAGCATGGGACATCAAGTGCGACAATTTTTTAATTGAGAGGAATACTATTGATGGAAACTTCAAGTGAACTTTGAAGCATGAGTATGAAAACATAATAATTGTTTGATGCATGGCAATTTTTTGGAAGCATGAACAATTGGTATACCAATTGGCCACATTTCATGAAACTTTGGTAACAAGCACTTTGTAATCCTTTAATTATTGCAATTTGTGAAAGGCGATTTTCAAAACAAAATGATATAAAAGCCATTACAAGCTTCATTAGAACAATAGATGATTTGATGTGAATGTAATTAAGCAAGATAGAGTTGGAGAACATGCATCAGAATTTTGTGTTTGAAGTGTGGCACAATATGAAGAATCAAAGAATACTTGATTCGAACTAATTGCAAGAACTTCAAACTTCTATTTCATCATTGTTAAATTAGTAGGATTTGGTATCTATTACACATGGGTGTTATTTTGTTGAACATGGTTCTACCGCAGGGTTGGACAGATGTTGGTGGATATTCTATTTAAAAATATGGTAAGATAGCATAATGTGTAAATTTTTAAAAATAGCAAAAAAGAAACATGACATGTATTCTACAATGCAAAGTTTAATAGAGTGTGTTCCCTCTTGTGTTGAATGCATAATGAGTTCTCATAATCTTTTTTAAAATGTGAAAAAAACTGAGGAATTCACAAATATTAGAGTTATACAGAAAGTCACCTTGTCTTTGGGCCTGCTTTCACCCCTGATCCCCTCTTTCGGAGATATCCACAAAGTAAGGAAATTTCATTAAATCTCAGTATGAAATGCTGAAACTCAGCATTTAATGCACAAGGTTCGAGAGTAATTACAGTAGTCCTAACGGTGGGAGCAGTGAAAATATATATGTAGCAGCGGGGGATACGCTCAGGAAGAAGGAAAGACAGGATGAAACTCAGTTTACCACCAAAATTTTGTGGAAAAACTAGTTTGGGTCCAAGTTATTTTGCTTTGTAAAATTTTCATTCCAAGTTACACGTTTGATGCCCTGTTACGTCTGTCGAAACTGGCTGTTCTCGGCCCCTAATCACAGGACATTACGTATAACTCTATTATCTACCTAATGTTGAGTAAATAATCATGTACTTAGCTACACCCACTGTGGGGAGTTCTTTGTGAATGATACTTGTAAGGTTATGACCCTACTACAATCACACTGATTTCTTGGTTTGTTTGTTTGGGTTTGGCCAGAACTAACACATGAGTTACCTCTGATGAGTTTTTGCAGATTTTCTATGCACTCTGATGGACACTAATGGTTGTGGGTACTGTGTGAAATTGAAATAGGACAAACATGGCAAGATCTGTTTGATTCTTGCTTATTAGATTGCAATGGTGAGCATTAGTCTAAAGGAGGACATTCGGGCATGTGTTGTTGATAGATTTGTTCTGATTTGCTTATGTCACATATCATGGCAGGACAACCCCTCACATGCCAATTTGTAGGAAAGGGCTTGTTTGTGTAGAACAGGAGTTGGCTAGCCTCTCTACATTCAGCAATGAGTTTTGCTGGTATCCATCACCCAAGATCCATTGCATATCTCTCTTACATTTGACTGACAACCCAATATCATCAATCCAAAGCATACTCCAGTTTGAGCAATTACTAGCACTTACAGCAAAGCAATTGGCAACATTGGAGGCACTGGCCAGCAACGTTCTGTTGCTCAAAACCCGATCCTTGTCCCCATTGTCAAGTTTTCTTGAGGTGGTGTGGGATATCTCTACTTACACAACCTGCTTCCATTGAGCTTCTAGTTGTGTGGTATGGTAAGTATCTCACCAGTTGCTCAAAGTCAATTCTTGAAGTCCAGAAGAAATCGAAAATATTCACTAAATTGATGATTTTATTGTTGGCTCTCATGACTTTTCTGCATATTCTCTTTGGTGGTTACTTGTCAAAGAAGTTTAAACTAGACCTGATAGTCTGCTTGTATTATCGAGACAATTTGATAGTGAGATTAGCTTGGAATGTGCCTTCTGATGGAGAGGGCTTACAGAGGCAAAATTTCCTTCTTTACCCATTTCAATGACTTGAGAGTCGGTGTGGTGGGCCTTTCTATGCCTTATGCGTTAACAAGTGAAAAGGAAATGAAATTCAACCTCGCATGCTTGTTGTAGTAGCTTGCATGATGAGGATACTAAGTATCGACTTTGATCATTTGCTGTATATCTCTTGATTGATAGTTCAACATCAAGATTGAGTCTTCCATAGCTCTTGTGAAAATGCAACAACAAACTCTAGGACACAGATTTTGTATAATGGGTATTGCCAATTTTGGGCCAGATTTGTGGAGAGTCACAAAATCTTAGTTTTACAAAAACAACAATTTATTGTTGTTCATCACAATAATATTTGCAGGTCAAAAGGATTCAACAATCTAATCAATCACTTTTTATTTTCCATCAAATTTCATTTCGATGTCAAAAAAAAAAATGAAAACACATTTGTTGGAGTGCTAATGATCCATTTTGCATTATCACACCAAATATAATAATTTGGGTATATTGAAGCCGGATGGCACCTATGGCCTGGCATTATGGGAGTGGATGCTAAAGTTTCCTTTTGAAAATATGTATTGCCTATGGGTATATTAACTATGATCTAATTACATCATAATTGTAGGATGCCACAATGATCCATGCATGCAAAATCCGAACATTAGATCAAAAACACTATAAACATAAGCTTTGAATACATAATCAAAACTAGTACTAAAAATTGCTCCACCAAGAATTACCTCAAACAACATCAAACTATCCCCTAAAATACAAGAAGAAAGGAAGGTCAATAAGGACCTTCATGCACAATGTCATCCATAACAATTGTGACCATTAACATTCATTGTAGCTATTATGGCTAAAATATTTTGACACCCATTGTAACCAATATGGCTACAAACATTTGACAAATTTTGGGGCTATAGTCCCATAACACCTTAAAAATGAGGCATGTGATTTTTGGTGGGAAAATTGACCTATCCTTCCAAGCCCTAATTTCTCAAACATGATTCTATCAAGCCATTGGTCTAACACAATTGTTATCCTTCTTGAGTAAACCAAAGAAACAAATGATGTCAACTTTAACCAACATCATTGAAATATTTCTTGCTTGTTGGTTATTGTCTTCTTTTTGGGGTGGGCTTCACAAACAATTGTATTGTAATGATACATTTATACCATGAAAAAATACAATGGCAATATTAATACACAACATGGCCAAAGAAAACAATGTTAAGATTGTTGAAATATATGAGAAATTTTTTAATGATTTTTTTGTTATTTGATAATGTGTAAATAACTTGGAAACAACTTTTAAAAATCTAGAATGTGTTTCATCATAAAAAAATCCACCACTTTGGAATAAAATTTATCTAATTAAAAAAAACCCCATTTCTTGTATTGAGTTTAATGCAACATCTAAACATTGAATTGTTTTTTCATGGTGACAACACTATAAATTAGTATATTGTAACACCTTAACAGCTTTGATGCTAATTAAATTAATTATAGAAATGTTGAATTGTTTATAAAAAATATGTTTTTCAAGGTACAAAATTTTGTGAAGGAAGATAGAGAATTGATTATAAAAAAAAAAGCCATTTTTTTTATGAAAATTTGAAATTTAATTAATTATTTGCCAAACGTTTTGAAGCTGCCCTTGTACTATGATAATCAACACAACATATGTAATTAACACCAAAACCTTAAAAATATTGTAAATGTACAAGTATAGTATTGATTCAAATGTGATTCAATGTTGTGCTTGGTGGTTTACCACCATGTGATGTTTCCCAATTGGATCCTACACCCAAAAACAAGAAGTGGGGTTGATAGACATTTTTGAAATTAACATCTAGCCAAGCACCCTAATGGCTACAAGGTCTCATGACCACTTTGACCACACTAAAAGTGAATGTGGCTTTAATTTCCTTATTAAATCAAGTAGATGCTAAGTATGCATGATAAACAACCAAATTACACAAATGGGTTGTGGGGGGTGTGATTGGACCCTCCAAAACTAAAGGAACATCAAGCCCTATGGAGAAGAAATTTTGAAGGACTATGTTGCCCTTATTGTGGTTCAAGTGTCCACCTTCTTCCAAAAGGTTAAACAATAAGGAATTCAATCATGTTTGTTCCATAGATTTCATATCATTCTTTTCCTTCAAACATATTTGGAAGCAACCCAATTTCTCATCATATGCAAATACATCAAAATGTTCACATGAATATAATTCACACATGTTTATGTGAGTAATGTGGAAGGTCCAATCTATGTCACAAACGATAAAAAAATGGGGTTTTCAAATACCTTTTATTTGCATGGTACTACATGCAACATGTGGCCATTGAGATTTGTATTCACTTAGATCCAATGGAAAAACATAGAGCATATGAAGTGTCTTATCTTTATATCTTTGAGTTCATGACATTTTGGTCTTCAATGATTGCTACCTCGATAAACATTGAGCTTTTTTGATACTTTGTTCAGCCTTTAGCATCCCATCTCTTCATTTGAAATCATCTTCACTTTTATTTTTTTTCATTTGGATTGATTCATTTACATTCAAATGTCTTCTATTTTCACACATTTTCTCTCCTAACGAGAAAGTTAATTTCTTGACCTTTTCAGGTATGTCTATGACACATGTTGCACAAAAGTTGTTGAAAACATGTCTTTAAAACATACACCTTCTCAAGATGTTAACTTTTACACATGTTTTGCCTCCTTGCACTTGTGGCTTATTTGTTTGCCTTACACATACATGCCTCAATCACCACTACCCCAAAACCTACCCATACTAGATCTATATTCATTTTGTTTAGCATTTACATTTTCATTCACAATCACTTTTGAGTTTGAAAACAAAATTGAAATAACCAAAAAGAAAATTCATGTAATTGTTAAAGAATGTTGTTGAGTTTTTTTGCTTTCAAAAGGAACCTTTGATCCTAGTTTTAATTTTTTTTTCTTTTTTTTTAACAATCTTTTGGTCCAGTATTAAGACCAATTGTTTGGATTTCTAAAAGTTCTAGTTTTGATCATTTTTACAAAGAATTTGGAGTTGGGTTAACCTAGGACTACATTTGATTCCATCGCCATTACACATAAATAATTATTAAATTTTTTTTGTGTAATATTAGTTTGTTCATTTAATGCACATAATACAAAATAAAAATTATGTAATATCAATTGTGTATTACGAATCACATGCAATAACTTGCCTAAAATGGAAGGTCAAGCTTATTATTTAAAGTTATACTTGGGTTAAAATGGGGCCACACCTCTTGTTTAAGTTCTAATTCAATTTTGAAAAGAAGCTTATTATTTCTTGATTGTTTCAATGACAATTCCAACAAAAACCCACAACCTTTATTTTAAAAACCCTAAAACCTAACCCACAACTTAAACCTAAACTTGTCTAAATTCAAGGACTTGCCAACACTAATGAGGGGACTCCCAGACATTAGGACCCATTTGATGTAAATGAACATTAATTATGGCATATAAAAAACACATTTGATCCAAATTTCAAAAAAAAAAAACCTAATAAAGATAAATAGGTATAAAATAAAGGTATAAAAGGTTTGTAAAATTATAAATCTTAGTAAAAGTAAGGGTAAAATGAACATTTACCCTATTGGCAAGGCAAGGTAAGGATAAATATTTCATCATTTATTGTATACACATTATGTGAATATAAGTGGATAAAAATGTACAATACAAAAATATTTGCACAAATTCAGCATATTTCAAAGTGAATATAAACAATTATTAGTGCAATTGTCATTGCAAACATGAACATGTGAAGTTTCAAACATCCTATGAGAAAATTATCATTATATATTCAAATCAATCAATAGAGTTAAAGATATATTCAAAGCATTTTTATAATGAAAAATGATAATAAAATCTAAAAGGGCTTGAAGAGCATATGGTCTAGAGGTCTTCCTAAGGTAAGTGATGTATGAATAAAAATTAAATATAAGGCCCTTGGGGAAGTGCTTTTACACCTACTCCTTAAGAGTGGGAGGGATCTTACACCTATAAGTAGGCATATTTTCTCAATTGTGCTCATGGAGTACCCTTGGGGAAGTGCTTTTACACCTACTCCTTAAGAGTGGGGGGGATCTTACACCTATAAGTAAGCATATTTTCCCACTCGTGCTTATGGAAGTAGAAAGTAAGAACCCTCCTATTTTTCAGGTATATATAACACACCCTCCAAATGCACGAGGAAATATGTCGAAGTGGGTTTAAGTCCTTCGAAATTGCTTTAATACTTACTTCCATATCATGAAGTAAGCTTGGGAAGTGGTTTAAGTCCTTCGAAATTGCTTTAATACTTACTTCCATATCATGAAGTAAGCTTGGGAAGTGGTTTAAGTCCTTTGAAATTGCTTTAATACTTACTTCCATATCGTGAAGTAAAGCTTGGGAAGTGGTTTAAGTCCTTCGAAATTGCCTTAATACTTACTTCCATATCGTGAAGTAAGCTTGGGAAGGACGTGAATGTTGGTGGTGTCTAATAGTGACACATGTATGCAATTGAACAAAAAGGGTGTATGGGTGGGGTGGGGTGGGGTATGATTCCAATAGAAGCTTCTATAGCTCTTTCTTTTTCACTAAACTATTGTGACTCAAATCTCGTATGTGGCCATGAGAGATTTGACAAAGAAAGACCACCTTTTTTCTCTCCTTTTTCTAATGAGGAAACCTCAGAGTTAGCCTTAAAAAGGGAAAGGAATAATAGAAGGGGATAGAAGAAGAAGAAGAAGGTGGTGGAGGTGATGAGAAGATAGATGGATCACACACACCACAACACACATCACCACCACCGAGAGAGTGTAAACGTACCTATGTGGTTGGTTGCCTTTAGAATAATAATAACTCAAATCACCATATAACATGCCGTTGTGAGCGGGGAAGGATTGGTAGAACACAAGCACAAAGTGACAAGTCTCTCACTCACATTCGGACAAAGTCTCCTCAAGAACAAAAATGTAGGAGAGAAGAAGAACAGGAAGAACCTTCATTTTGCTTTTTGGACGTTGTGGGGATTGTAGTAGTACGAGTGTTGCAGACAAATAAAAACAAATTGTTATATTAAAACTTCATGGATAATGTGGTACATAGGCTACTACCTACATACATACATACATACGGGATAGATTTTGTAACTTCTAGAATTTTTTGGCAATCACAAATAATTAAAGTGGCCTTTTTTTAAACCTCCCCCAATACCTAGGTGATAAGCAAAAGAGTCAGAGTTCCCCCCAAGTTCCCCAAGTTCCCAAACTAAAAGTTCCCAGGAAGTTCCCCAAGTTTTATACCTATAACTTCCTCTTTCCTCCCCAGGTAGTTAAGATTGGCCAAGGTGAACCACCACCACCACCACCACCTACACACTCTTGGGTGAGCCATCTCCTATAAAGGCTACCTTCACCTTCTTGAGTTGGCCAATCCCTAGAGATCTCATTCCAAAGGATATAGGCTAATAATAACTTGGGAATATCTTAATTCTCAATGTTAGGTTAATCAAGTTTGTTGTGGATTTTTGAAAGCAAAGAAGTCAAAATGAGATGGTTGTAATTAGAATTTTAAGAACTATGTTTTCACCTTTGAAGTATGAAGTTGTCAACCACTAATAATTTTTAAAAAAAAAACACTTTTAAGGGATTTAAACACAATTATAGAATGAAAGTAATAACTATGAGTTAAGATTTGCATTTGATGAACACCATATGCAAACAACTTAGAATCCTTGCCAATGCATTTTGTTGACCAATATTCATATATTCATTTTTCCATTGATTTTTTCAACTCTTATTAAGCAACATTTTGACTTCAAACATAAATAAATCTCATTCTTCACCACAATGGTCTTGAAATATTTCAAAGTCAAAAATTGTCTAAGAGGGGGAAAAAAAAAAACTAATTTATATTTCACATTCTAAGCAAAGAATAGACTACATGAAATGTGGTCTCATTTGGGTTGCTTGCAAGCTAACTTGCTTCAATTCTTTCTTTGTCAAGTCCATCATCTAAACTTGGCTAGTGCTATAGATGGGTCATCTATGGTATGAACTTCAAAGCTCAAATGTATGTTTTCAAAGGAGCTCAAAGGAGCTCCTACATTAGAAACAACTTGGAAAAATTTCCATTTGGGATTCCCAATTGGTTCTTGACTATGCAAAATGGGTAACATATTGACAAAAGGGGGCAATGTGCATAAAAAATGTACCTATATTGTTGATTGCCCTATGAAAGGTGTCAATAGGGGTACCTAGAAGGATGAAGAATGGATGAAGGTTGAGAGTCTTTTTTTTCTTCACATGTGAACCCAAAACATCCTTTGAAGTCATTGCCTAAGGCAATGACTTTTGCATTGAACTTGCAAACCAAAGGTTGAATTTTTGAAGGTAAAGAGTGTAGTGTTTTATAAAGATTTGTTGTAGGAGCTTTAGGACCCGTTGGGATGAGGGGAATTTTTCATACTATGGGATATGATCAAGCCCATACCCATTATGTTGGAGGTAAGGCACCAAGTTTCACCAAGCGCATTAGGGCGAGCTAGGTGACACACCTAAAATAATGGTCAAGGGTAAAGGCCATTCCATGACAATAAAGGTCGGGGGCGGTGGCAGATAAATTCAACAATTTAGGAAAAAAATTATAATAAACACATTTTGGTCAAATCCTAGCCATAATTTTGTAATGTATTTGGAAGGTTCACATGCCCACCATTTAATTTGGAAGAATTAGTGCCCTAAGGTTTTAAGGTGTAAGATATGTTCTCTCCTAAAAGGGTTTATGGGTAATGGAGTTATGTAATGATAAGCTCAATTGCTACATCAAGCCTTTTTTACCATCGAGTTCTCACTATATTCTCATCAAGTTCTCAATGGGTCCCCAACTTGTTTTGCAAGTTCCCAATGAGTTCTCTACTTGTACCCCAAGTTCCCAATGCGTCCCCCACATTTCCCAACTTGTTTTGCAAGTTCCCAATGGGTTCTCTACTTGTTCCCCAAGTTCCCAATGCCTCCCACCCCCCACATTTCCCCAATAGCACCTCATTTTGTCACGGGAAATCTTTGTTTGCGTTAAAAAATTCAGTTTTGGGTGTATGTCAGGTTGCCAAAAGAGTGTGTGATGATATCAGAAGTTTCCAAAACTGACTGCCAGTTTTCAAGTCTAGCCTAGAAGAAGAAGCCCTAAAAATCTGGGGGGCAAATTTTACAGATGACTCACACAAAGAAAATCATCCCCTTCTAGAAACGGCAGATCAAATTCAGTTTTAAGTACATCCCCTATTTCTCTGGATACAGATAACGGCAAAATAGTAATGGTCCTAAAAGGTAAAAGACAAAAATAAAATTAGCCTAAAATAGATGGTCACCTACACCGCCTAAATTTTTTTCCATAAGTTACCCCACCCCCCCCGCCCCCCACCCAAATCTAGAGAAAAGTTTTATAATAGCCCACTTATTTTTGGCTACCCATACCTATGGTGTGAGTAGCCAAGTTATTATAGTATGCTTATTTTTGGCTACTAATATAGTGTGATGGGCCAAACACACCCACCCCCCCACCCCCCCTCTTTAAATAGCTTCTAGTGAGTTGATACCAATTTTAGAATATTAAAAAATTAAAAAAAATGATAATAGTGGACATTTGGGGGAGGGGAGGGTGAGGGGAGGGTGAGGGGAGAGAAATTTGGTATTTGTTTGTGTTCCTTCTTTTATAATACTTTAACTTTGAAAACGTGCAATATACGCCTCATATGACCAACATATGATGGAAGAACCCTCGGTCGGTCAATATACGAAAGTAGCATGTGACCTTCCTTCCTTTGTTTGTGTGTTGGTGACTTGCATGATTGTCGACCAAATATATACACATCCCTCCCTTTGTATGGGAATAACAAACAAGTTGCTCTTGCCCTTTTATGGCACGTTTCTACTTCAAATCCTGGAAGAGTATATAAAACAAATGTTTTCTTCAAGAGTGACTCGGGATTAGTGATACGACCTTTGTTTGGTACACCAAAGGTCTTGAGTTTATGAGTTTAAACCAATTTGCTAAGTGAGTAAAAACCATGCTAATCATGCCATGTCCTTATGGATTAGTGATACGGCCTTTGTTTGGTACACCAAAGGTCTTGAGTTTATGAGTTTAAACCGATTTGCTAAGTGAGTAAAAACCATGCTAATCATGCCATGTCCTTATGGATTAGTGATACGGCGTTTGTTTGGTACACCAAAGGTCTTGAGTTTATGAGTTTAAACCGATTTGCTAAGCTATGGATTAGTGATTCGGCCTTTGTTTGGTACCACAAAGGTCTTGAGTTTAAACCCATTGAGTTTAAGCGAGTAAAAATCATGCCCTGTTCTTTACCACATTGGGTATGACTTTGAGATATCGTGAATAGCTGGTCACTTGGGTCAATTGACTTGGGTTCTGACCAGTGTTAGGCTGGGTTACCTGCTTTGGCGGGTCAAACCCACCACAGGTTCCAATTAGCAAAGACTTTATTGGAGGTATCGGCAATTTAACCACAGGTTCTAGTCTGGGTTAGTAAGAATTGGACGGAAACCAAGTCTGATTTTTATTTATTTATTTATTTATTTTCCTGACAAAATTTTCAGAACCCAAGGTTCTTCATAATTGTAAAGAACTGCCCTTTATTATTTTCATTGGAATTTTTAGAATTTGTCTTTAATTTATCCTTAATTAAACAAAAGCACTAACATTGGCAAATTTGAGATTAGACCCTAACATGTGGATCTTGGGTTCCCAAGAATGTGTGTACAAAGAGGGCATGGTTAGCGATGAGGTGCAATGAGCCCTTGGCGTTTCTTTTCAAAAACATGAAAGCTAAGACAATATATTTTAATTCATTGCTTTGAAATGAAAAAAAACACTCTATTGCCTATGTAAACAAATGGAAACCCATTGGCTCTTGCAAAAATGAAGAGGAGGAATTTGATAATATGTTTTGGTGAAATATTTGCAAGTCGAAAAATTGGGGAGAATAAATGAGGAACATCAAAGCTTGAAGAAAATGCAAAGTTGAATGGGGGGAATGCAAAAAGGATTTGAAAGAAATCAATATGGTGGACGTAGTTGATTTCAAAGCTCTAGTAATAACTCACATTGTTGATCGGGAGAAGGGAGAATCGAGATGATGCAAATAATACTAAGTTAGGGAGGTAATAGTCAAATTGGAGCATGGTAGCAATTGAAGTGTAGAAGTGCACATTCCAACATGAAAAAAAACTAATAATTGTTTTGCTTACAATGGAAAGGCATGATGAAACTTGATACTTGAAACTTAACAATTCAAATAGGACTTTGATTCTATCATTTTATGTTTCCCTTTCTTCCTCATTGTGCTTTCATGGAATAAAAGTTGGACAAATTCCCACAAAATTGGTTATCAAGTTTGAGACATCAAGTCAAGCACCTTTCATTTCCTCAATCATCCTTCCTTCCTTTCTTCTAAGTCAAAAAATGGCAATTGGGTTTGGCTTCTACTTGTCTTCGTAGTCAACCCTTGCAGATGTCCGATTTCATTTGTTGGGTACTTACATCTAAAATCTTGAGGGATCTCTTTCCAGCCCACACGTCCTGGTAGGTTCCCAAAAAAATTTCGGATTAAATAGAGAAATTCTCAAATTCACGCTGTCTTTGGGCCTCCTTTCACCCCCGCCTTAACCCCTCTTTTAGTGGTATCCACAAAGTAATGAAATTTTATCAAATCTTAATGCACAAGGTTCGAGAGGAATTATAGTAGCTGTACAGGTAGGAGCAGTGAAAATATATGTAGCAGCAGTGGATGATGATGATGATGATGATGAGAGAGGGGAGCTTGGGTTCCCAATGCAATGTCATTCTGAGCATAAATGCAGTGCCATGGCCTATCATTAGGAAATCCACTAGGCTACTACTCCTGGCAATCCAAACGGCTACTTACATACATACATACCTACTGTGGAGTGAATTCTTCTTTTTGTTATCAAGCTCCAAATGGCAGTTCCTTCATAAAAGCAGAACTGGGGTGGGGTGCTGGCATCGTCTCCCCCTGTCCTTATTCAGGATTTTAGTAAGCATCCCATGAGACAAGGTATCCCATGGAGATCTCATGTTTCATCTATTCATTCATCCATTATTTTCATTCATTTATGAGTTTGGCCCTTTCTTTTTTGTATGGACTAAAATATTCATCCATGCATTCCTATATCTGTTCAAAATTATTTTTTTAATTAAAAATTTGTTAATTTTTTTCTATTATTATGGGAAAAAAAAAAGAGGAAAGGAACCTAGAGGGACAAAGGAAAAGGAGGAGGCCGGGTCAAATGCAAAGCTGCTTCGTTGACACATGGAGTTTGCATTGACTTAACTCCTCTGAAATGTTCGTCCCATTTACTTTTGAGCAAGTTCATCTGGCTAAACTTGGGCCTCCGTGGCCCCCCGACCTTGGCCACGGCCTTCCTCCTTATAAAAAGGCCATCCAAATAGGTCAAATGAAACCAACTAATACCTTTGTTTCTCCCAAACAACTCGGTACAAAAAAGAAACAATCCTCTTGCCCACCCTAAAGAAACTATGAAAATTTGTTCAATTTTAAACATATTCTGTCAATGAGAACTACCATAGTCTCCACCAACTTAGTGTCGGCAGCTTAAAGGCTGGGTAATGTGGCCACACAAACATCCATCCGACCATTCCCAATGATATTCTTGTACATTCGAGCTCTTCTTTTGCATTACCATTATTAGGGCATGCATATTCACTAAATCTTGGGATGGGGGGCTTCCCAGACGTCCAGGTTATGAATAAACGACACATGCCCCGGTTAGTGTAATATCCGAGTGAAAGTTACTCGCTTGTCATTTATGTATCACAATTTATGGAAACACAATGGAGATATTATGGACGGACTAGGTAACCGGCAACAGCACACAAGTTCCCATGAATAGGTAGTGGACATTTGTGAGCGCCATGACAATTCGTAGTAACCGGCGCACTCACTCAAGTGTGGTTACCAGAAACTACTTACAGTGCTGCTTCTTTAGGTTCGAGAGTGATGTCATAACCCTCTCTTGTTGGTGGATGAAAAATCCCATTACCTTCTTGTAAATGGATGAAAAAATGGTTAGTGGTGGGATTAGAGGAAGAAAGTTAGACGAGGGATTATAGACCAAATAATGTGTGTACATATTTGGGTTGGTTGTTTGGGACTGCATTTCTCTCTCATGTCGTTGAATATTTGCATATTTGACAATTGGTAGTATCATAGAAGACATCGTAAAAATTTAATCTTTGCATACATTAAATTTTATATTATAACATTATTATAAAATGTGAGTGCAGTTCATTAGTCCTCATTCACTAGACCAATGAATTCATTATTTTTTTTATTGAGTCCAATTCACTATAACAAGTGAATTCATTCAAAATTCAATGAAATCACTTTAGGTACAAAGACGCCTTTTGTTTTGTTGTAGGACAACAAAGGATTTAAAAAAAATTTAAATGATTTTTTTTTTAGCTTTGCAATCATGGACAAATAAAGCATGTCTCTCATTCAGTGCATGTCTTTTCCACAAGACCCAAAGAACAATGGAAAAAACAAAGCTTTCCTTAATGTTTTGGGTGTTTATAGCTCGTTTGAACTTCACCTATCATCGTAGGGCCATCCATCTCACCACAAGATTTTTAAAAAAAAGTTGAAATCGACCCTGAGGGCTTTTTACACTAAGAGTCAAGGCCAAAGTTCAACTCAAATCAAGCATTCCTATTGGTGCAAAAGTTGAAATCGGCCCCAGGGGCTTTCTTACACTAGGAGTCAAGGCCAAGGTTCAACTCAAATCAAGCATTCCTATTGGTGCAAAAGTTGAAATCTGCCCCCCCCCCCCAGGGCTTTACACTAGAAGTTCGAACATTTATTGATATCCTGACATCAACATTCTAGCATTTATGAGTAACTTGGGGGCCGAACAACAAGCCAAAAATGCTCAAAGTTGGGCCCCAAGTGAGAAAATTGTGCCTGGGAGGGGTAACCTCCCCCCAATTTACACTGCACGGTTCTCTTGAGGTTCCCAAGTTCCCAACAATTGAAGCCCATTTAGACCTGGCAGTTCCTTTACACATTATTCTTGTCTCGATGAGGATGAGGAGGTTGTTGAAGCCTCATACTAAAGAAAACTACGGAAGCCCCCCCCTTTAGACCCCCGGCTTTTCCTTTACAAATTATTATTCGATCGGGGGGCTCGGAGGAGGTTCTTCTCCACGTCTCGTACTAAACAAACTAGAGGATGTACTATTAAAGTGATCACGTAACATACTTCTAACGGGTCTATAATTAAAATACTAATAAAATTGGGTCGGGGAAGCCGTTTTTAAGCAAAGTGGGCCCTCCCCAACTCCGTTTTCTCTTATGTCCGACACAACCCCTTTTTTTTAATAATAATCATACTAAACACACAAGTCCAAAGCAATGCTCACTTTTTTCCTAAAACCCTACCAACTTGCCAAGTGCTTTTAAAAATCCACCTAGTCTTTAGTCTTTATACTTTTTAAAAAATTTACCCAAACATTACTTTCTTCAATACCTAGGGGCTTTTTTTTCTTTTTTTAAAAATAAATTTAAAATAAATTTCCCCACCATTATTGTGGCTTTTTTCAAAACAAACATAGTGGATTTAGTAGTGTGGGTTTATTAGGTATTTATTCACTAATATTAAATTAAATTAAATTAAGTTAGTAGGTACTATAGGTAGTGTCAAAATGTTTTTAATATAAAAGGTAGGTTCATAAATAAATAAATAGATAAAACTTTAACAAGGGATCTCTATTTTGGCTTTTTTCCAATTACTTACTTAGTGGCGATTTAGTGGTCGGGTTCATTATATATCCACTATTATGGCTTTAAAAAAATCCCAATTACATAGTTGACGAGTTAGTGGTTGGGTTCGTTATATATCCACTATTATGGCTTTTTTACAATTACATGGTGGCGATTTAGTGGTTGGGTCCATTCTATTTCCACTATTATGGCTTTTTCCAATTACACATTGGCGATTTAGTGGCTGGGTTCATCATATGTCCACTATGGTGGCTCTTTCTTGAGCTACAAACCCCACTCCGGAGACTATTCCTAATCTCTTTCTCTCTCTCTCCGTGTTCTGTTCGGAGCAACGCTCGCCTCGCTCGCGTGAACAAGGCAGAAGAGAGATCGACATCGCGCGTACAAATGCGCACGCGACGTCCAATTTAGTCTTTGATTGAATCCTTTCTTGTGCATTCAATCAATTGACTGTCTTTGTATGCTTTCTTGTGGACGATTTTTGGTTCTTTTTTTCTGGGCTTTCTTTTCGTGTTTTTTTCTCCTTAGTTTGTTGCCAAGAAACGGAGAACTTCATGTTGCATTTGCTTAGATGGTCAGGTTAGTAGTGTCTGTGTCCGTTTGTGTTCCTTTGTTGTTGTTTTGTTTCATCGGGATGTTGGTCGTAGACTAACGATGAGATACTCATCATTCTCAGGTGATCGTTAGTGTGTCGGACGTGTCGTCTTTGTTCTTCTCGTTCCTTCTTGTGAAGGACTTTTTTGTCACTGTCATGCTGCAGCAGTTGCTTTAGATGGCTGTTTGTTTTGTACGAAAATCCTCTGTGTCATTATCATCTCTCTTCTTGTTCTTGTTCTTGTTCTTCGTGGACGGAGTCGGTCGGGCTTCATGAGTTTGCGGTATTGTCGTGGATTCTCGGGAAGAAAATTGAGCTTGCTTGTTTGTGTTAAGCTTGCTTTCTGTCTACTGTAGAGAGCAAAAACAATAAGAGGCCTTTGTTTGTGTCCATGTGTGTGGCCGGAATCTAGATGGAACTGGAACAGTGGAACAGATCTGCTGCAAGTTTCTGGTGCAAGTTTGTCAGGATGAGCAAAGAAGAAGATCGTTTGTTTCTTGCTGGGATGATCCGGTGAAAATCTTCTTGAGGTATTCCTTGGAGAACTGGAGAGACGAGCAAAGGAGAGGAGAGGAGAGAGGAATTTCTTTCTGGCTGTTTGCGCGGAACTCTAAAGAAATCGCAATGGCGGGGAGTGCTGGACCCACGATGATGATGTCGTCCTTGTGGCCGCGGCTGCGAAGACATGTGAGGAGAGAAGGTAGAAAGAAAAAGAGGAAAGAGAATCCGTATGCATCACGCGGGCTAGAGACTTTCTCGCAACTGGTTGCGGAGCTTCAAGAGAAGCGACTAGCGATGGTGGACAAGACAACCATGTCGGTCTCTGCAGTTCGCAGCTTGTCCAAATCTGCACAAGAATGGACTGCGTTGGCGCTCTCTAGAACCGCCAGCAAGCGCATCAGCAGCAGCAGAATCGAGCTCGTCTCTCAAGCTCCTCCTCCGCCGGATGCCAGGAGCATGCCCCAGGCCTCGGCTGGGAACACTGCCTCCGGTACAAAAGAAGAATGCAAGAAGAGTCCGCGGCAAGAAGCAATGACTGGAGCTGAAGAAGGGAGATTTCCGGATCCAGAACACAGGGCGGCTGAGGAGATTGCAGAGCTGTTGCCATTGAAGGTGATGAGGAGGGTCGTGATGAGCAGCAGAAAGAGGAGGGGAGTGGTGTGCGTGCGAGAGAAGAAGTTGGCGGCGGCTTTTTCTTCGTCCAAGACTTCTGCTGTGGCTGTGCTGGTGGCGGTGGGAGCTTTCTTCGCCTCCAAACGAGCTGAGATCGGTAAGCAGGTTGCGGCCGTGCTAACGTTCAGCATTGTGATCCAGAGATGGCGCAACGACGGCAAGCTCTACACCAGATTCATCTTCTCTGCCATGGCAAGCTACCTTCTCTATCCTCTACATTCTTACCTTTCTGCTGTACGCGTTCCCAAGCGCCTCACCATCGGTTCTGGTTCTCTTTTACGGAAAGTCGAGGGTGAAGAAGAAGGGCAAGAGAAGAAGAAGAAGAGCCCCCCAGAAGCTGGAACGACAACCGCTTCCCCTATCGACCAACAAGAGCACCATCACCAGCAGAACAACGCAAGCTTTGTTGCTTCCGCTCCCATCTTTCACGATTCTTCCTCTGCTCCGTCCTCAATTCCTCGCCCTGCTGCTGCTGCCGAGATCAACAACTCTCCCGGTAGTACTATTCTCCCCATCTCCCCCATAACTTCAGAAGAAGGTAGTAGTGGTGGCAGTCCTTCGACAAACCTGAGAAAGAAATTGTCTTTGAAACTGAAGTCCAGGTTTGTGAAATCCTTGTCATTAAGCAATGTTGCACCTGGTAATACCCCACCTGATTCTCCTGGAGGCCCGACCACAGCAGCAGCATCTGGCAGCAGCAAGCAATTATCAGCCCTAGGAGGAGGAGGATCTCCAACTCTTTCTCCAATATCAGCAGCAGGGACAGAGAATTCAGATTCAGATACTGCATCATCATCCTCTGCACTTTCTCCTTCACCTTCACAGCAGCAGTGGTGGGAGGATGATGCAGTTTGCAGGTTACCTAAGATAGGCAAGAGCTTCTCTTTCTCAAGAAAACTTATGAGAGCAAGGTCTGAATCTCCTATTAAGAAGCTCGAAGAAACAAGTCAAAGGTGTGTTTTTGTGAGTGAGAGTACGGGTCCCAGGAGCCCCAGGAGGTCATCAAGATTGAATAGAATGTCTAGTCCTCCTCCTGCTTCAAATGAGGTACAGACTTTCACAACCCAGGCATGTGCATCGGGGTTACAGACTATCAAAACAAGTTTTCTGCAAACAGTGGAAGATAAGAGAGAAATGAAGATGTATATTTCATTGGCTTCTTCATCATGTTCTGAAGTGAGAGAGATCTGGCCACTTTGCGGTTTCCTTGTTGCTCTGCTGTTTCTGCTTTTGGGTCAAGTTCCAGCAATCCTGGCAACTTCTCTCTTCTTTTTGGTTCTTTCACAGCTCCAAAAATTGAGATCCAGCAGAGGCCAGGGACAAGATAGAGATGTGACTAGACGGGCAATGGAAGCTTCGAGAAAGCTGAACATTGCTTCCTCTCCAGGGAGTCCAGTTAGTCCTCTTAGAGGTGACATTAGCTCTATGGAGTATCGGAAGAGGATCATCATGGAGGGGTTACTCGAGAGAAATCGAAGAAACAGTGGTGGCTAGGCAAAACCCTCTTCCATGTAAAAATGCTTCAAAATATTGTGTGGCTAATTGCTGTGAGGGTGGGTACTCTTGTGCTACAAGGATCAGCAAAATCCTATCACTGCGTTTAGAAAGAATTCACCCAAGTGCTGATGGAGGAAGCAATTTCACATCGTGGGTTCCACATGTTTGGTAAACAGAGACAGACCTCTGCATCTGACATGAGCCCAGGTACAAAGTTTTGTTCATATATTTTTGTCTTTCCATCTGCAAAAGTCAGGGGACAACATATGGAGGACATTTCTAGTACATTCCTGAGAGAGAATACTGTAGCATAGTTTGTTAACTTAATAGGCTTTGAGGGAGGGAGGAAGGAAAGAAGGGAGATCAAATCTTGAGTCTGCTTTGTCAAAGTAAGTTGGAGGTTTTCTTTTAGCATCAGCTTTTGGAGTGAATGTTATATAGCAGTGAGCTTGGTCACTCTGTACAGAGTGGGGATGATGATCATCAGAGTCAGGCAGAAAACTTGGAGAATTAATTGCACATGTACAGAAGAAGGTTTTGGGTTTTGAGAGTAGATGATGAAAGCCTATTTTTTAGCTGTAGAAGGTTTGCTTTCCACCTTCCAAGGTGATGAGTACATACACCCACAAAATGGTTGTTGCACTCTGTATTGACAAGAACTTTGTATTGAAAAGAGTGAGTGTCTGCAAATGTCAAAACACCCTTTGCATACCCACAATCATTTCTGTGTTCAATCAACCTTTCTTATTGCTTGTTTGTATGTTCCATTTTTTCATTCACTCTCGGTTGTCCCTTCCCTTCTGCATATTTCTTCTTCCTGGTTCTTGAGTCCTTATCTGGTAGTTCTTTTTAAAGAAAAGGATTTCACAATTTCACCTGTTCCTGCTTTCCTTGAATCCCTGAGTATGGAGATTTCTGAATGCTAATGAGAGTGAATTTCTTTTCGTGTTCTGCTGAGAGAATTTTGCTGACAGTAAGCAGGAACCCAAGAGGAATAATCAATGTGTGCAAGTGCCAGTAAACAAATTTGTGAAGAAAAAATGACTGCAATTAGTGTAATTAGAGCATCTAGAGAACAAACTCTCAAAGGTGTATCAAGCAGACCAACTACAATACATGGACATTGTTGGCCCCATGTTGAAGATATAAGGTGAGGATATAAGGATTAAAATGAACATTTTACACACTGGCTCTAGCTGCTCAGGTAAATCTGGCTGTTGATCTTATTTTCTACAAAATGCCATGTGCGGCTCTACTAATAACATCCCAACTCTGTGTTGTGTCCTGACTTTGGAATAGGGAAGAAGATGTGCATCAACATCCAATCTTGTATTCTCTCCCTGACTTTGGACTAGGGAAGGAGAGGTGCACCATATTTGGAGGCTGAATTATGTCCTGCACAAATGGACAGACTCTCTGACATATCTTGTGGCTCATAATCTGAATACCGTCTTAAGCAAATGGACAGACTCTCTGACATCACTTGTGGCTCTTAATCTGTATACTGTTCCGCGCAAATGGACAGACTTTCTCACTTAATTTTTGGATCCTAATCACAAGTTGATTTGCTGCTAACATACTACCACATTTTATGCAGACAATTCACACATGAAGTGGTCCTTGTTGCTATTGACACCTTTTTCCCCTTGTTGGAACCACAACTTCTAAACAAGAGAACCAAGAGGCTACATGTACAAATGGTCTTTTAACTAAAGTGGAATGAATAAATTTTTTTCAGGGGACAGCTACAACACCTCCCTCTTGTCTCTGATCTGTGGCTGCATCATCATCAGCCTTGGGTTTGATGGTGTGTCCATCAGTCTTGGGTTTTGTAATGATCCGAGAGAAGCCATATCCTAGTGATGTTCCACCTGCCTCTGACAGCTGCACACACATCACAGAGGAGCAGGGTTTTTCTGTTCATGTGAGCAGGGTCATTAGACATCATGCCATATATAATCCTCTTCTGCAACAGAGTTGAAAAGAACCACAAAGGAGACAAATTACATACGTCCCAAAGACAGTAATACCAAAAGAAAAAATTGTCAAAATCAGAGAAGGGAAAATAAAAATGATGTCAGTGGTGTGTGTACCTCTGTGAGCTCTGACAAGTGGTTTGTCCGAAATGCATCAATGGTTGCAGCTATTTCAGCAGCTGGCAACTTAACCTGAGAGAACAGCCAGAAGAGAATTCATTTTTCATCAGAGGAATTACAAAAGATGCACCATGCAACATTCCTGACCAAGACACACAAATCACCACGATTGCAAGAATCCCTTCCCCCAGAGGACAATCAAGTGAAAGCGATTCCTGAGAAACTGCAGTTCTGTACCTGTGCAAGAACAGCAGCTGCAAGTTGCAAGCTTGGTTCCAAAGTCTCAGGGACAACCTGAAGGTTTTGACCATATCATTAAGTTCCTCATAACCCTCATATCATGTGGGCATCAGCAGTAATCAGATGTTCAAAGAAAGACAGAGGATTAGACCAATTTGGTTCGTAGCATGCAAGGTTACTGACATTATGAGTGTGTTTGTTGCAGAGGTTCTAAGAAACATGGGAACGTGCTTCAAGGCAAACTCAAGGACATGCATGGAACATGTGCTAAGAATTGGTACCAAGTATAAATAAGCAAATCAAAGCATCAGCAACCTACCGCTGTTGCACCAGCCTTCTCAAGGTTGATGCCATGATCTACATCATGTGCACGCACAAAAGTCTTCACATGGGGGAAATTCTTGCTTAGAGCCCACACAGTACGGTAGTTTGCTCCTGGGGTGTCTAGAGTTAAGACTGCAGCTGCAGCTCTTTCTGCACCCACTTTGTGAAGGACCTGCCGAAAATGCCATGGAAATGAAGCATACAAGCAAGATCTAGGATAACAGCATCCTCCAAATATCTAATGTTGACAAGAACTACCCTCCAGTACACTCTGCACATTGCAAATATGTAACTCTATGGAAGTGCAGAGAAATCTCCACAACAATTTGAAGGTAACAACCATGAATGCACTCATATTACCTTGTGAGAGGCAATCACAAAGTGTTAGACCATCACTCTGCATGGTGCAGACTGCAGACCCATATTGATCTGAAGCTGCTCTCTCCTTCACAAGGCAAGAATTATTTCCGTAAGAATAGGAATAGAAGAGGTACCTCCCGGCTGCCAGCGTCTCCAAAGTAAACAGGTAGGTCAAGTGCTCGCCCTACACTCACACGCTCACTGTATAAATCACACCACAATACAGTCAGTAGACAGCAACACATGGTTTTCATCAAGTACGTGGCAGACTTTCATTTCCAACCCCAGTGTTATTATGGTACATGCAACAGAGTGCACAAATGTTTGCATTATGTCCACTGTAATTAGGAGTTCCATATGGTACATCTGAAGAGAGCTGAAATGAACTAACCTCCGCACATCAAGCACCACAAATGGTATCAATCTTTCTGCCAACAGCTGGGCTATAATCTGTAGAAAGGTGAGGATTTCTTGCCTGTCAGTTTCCAGATGAAATACAAGTATCCAACAACAAAAGAAAGCTGTTGAGAAACTCTGCCACACTCTTATTCATCAGTGAAAGATTTCAGGGTCCCTCATGATGGAAACAAATGGACAGTTGACATACCTGCCCAACACGACCAAAACCGCACACAATGATATGGTCTTGTAGATCATCAGTCTGGCCAACACAGTACACATTTCAGAATTGTAAGAAAGTTCAACATACTTTGTATCTGTTCTCATCATAGCCTTGGAAGTACAGATGCATCGAGAAACTACCTCATTCTCTGCAGGCAGTAAACTGCGCACATCTTGCTGTTCAAAACGTGATGCAAGGAGCTGGCCTCCAGCAGCTAGCCATGGAGTGATAGCCATGGACAGACCTACCACCAGAAAGAGAAATGATGACATTTGGGTGGTCATGATACCCTGCCACATCATCAAATACTTGGCTTTGTAAGAACAGTGCATGGATAGTACCCTTCTGGAAACAGCATATGATTGTTGAAGCATTGCACCATTGCTGGTTCTAAATTAAGAACCTGCCAGACCAGCCATGGCTAACCACATTTAACTTATACTACAGCTTCTATAGCTGATGATGAATAAAAATGAAAAAAAAATCCTTACCTGGTTTACTGCATCCCCAAATGCGACAAATGCAAATTCACCTCCTGGTGCAAGAAGAACACCTGCTCTTGCAGCAGCCACAGTTGATAAACCGAAATAGCGGCCCACCCCAGTCACCAGTAATGTTTTGCCTACAATGAGGAGTCCAAGAGTTCCTACAATAACGGGAAACTTGGAAACAAAAAGCTTTGGATCTATGGACATTCCCACCTGTACACAAGTACAGTAAAAGGTTGGATCAGCAATACAAAAATGTAAGAGGTATGATAGGTTTGACAGAGCATGAAAAATAACTGCTCAGGACTTGAAACATGTCATGCCATGGGAAACTCTCCTGCATCAGGTTTGCTACCATTTGCAGAACTTCCCCTTTCATCTGCACATGCTTTCCTTTTTCCTTGAAGTCATAGAGCCTCCTCAGTGACTAAATGTAACAACAAAATCACTCCTGAAATATACAATGCACTCACTGTCATGAAGAAGAGACCCAGGAGCAAGCCTCGGTATGGAGCAATATCAGACTCCACTTGCAATGCAAACTCAGTTTCAGCCAGTAACAATCCCGCAAGGAAGGCTCCCAGGGCCATTGACAAACCCGCCTGTCAACAAATAATCATCCATCATCAAGAGTACATAGTATAAAAAGCAGTCAAGTAGTCAAACTGCAATATACAAACTCTGAACCCACACACGAAGTCTCCTCCCTATTCTAGTCTTTGGGGTTCTGGTCCATCAAGAAAACATAAGGGCTAAGACAGAAGTACCCTAGCTGTCAACAGACTTGTGCCAAGAACCACCAAAAGTGTGTTGGCTGCAAAAATCTCAGCATTATGGTTGTCTGCCATGCGCTTGTAAATGGGACGAAGCAGCTGCCATTCCAATATGTCCACTTCACAAATCAGACAGCCAAGATAGAAATCACAACAGGTAATTGCTCTTCAAATGGAAAGAACTTAGATCCAACTCTGTTGCACACGTGATTACTTCATCTGGACAAGAACTACAATGCGTACCAAACGACCTCCCGCAATGATGCCAGTGATGGCCACGACAGCCTTCACTGCTGCTAGCCCAAGTGCTTCTGCTATTGCATTGAATCCTACCTGGACAACCAGTGCTATCAGGATGAGAAGTTCAATTTCTCACCACAACTCATTGTAGAATACAGATACAACAAACACATGCTAAAGCAATCAGCAGTTTAGATTGTTGGTTGCTCCAACATGACAATAAAGAAAAGAAGGATGAATGCAAAGTTTGCCAATGTTGGGTGGCTGTCTCTTCACCCTTTAGGGTTACTGCCTCCTTACCAAACATTCACGCTTTCTAAGCACTGTAACCAGGGCAATGTGGTTGCCCAATCCTCCCCAACAATATGAAAGCCTCACAACTTAGGTTGACAGGTTTACCCAGTGACACCCATGATAGCTAGGTTGTGATGATGGGTGATATCTAGCATAAGAGACAAAAGAAAAATTCAAAGTACAGCAAACAGTTTGTTAATTCTCACCCCTCCTTTGGAAGAGTTTGGTGAGATGAGAGGAATCAGAATCAGGAGTACCACCACTGCCAGATCCTGTTTTGCAAGAAATCCCAGAAATGCCAAACAAATGAGGCAATGAATCAATAACAACATCTGGACATAACAGGCCTTGAAATGAACAACAACAACTGGAAGTGGACAAAAAACAAAGGAGCTGGAATCCTCCTAGAAGGAAAACTGTTTCGTAGTCTAACTAGCCAACCAAAATCACGGATCAAGATCTTTCAAGTCAATCCACAACCACAACCACTCTAACTTAGGAAGAACAGAAAAAAAAATCCAGACCTGGAAAAGTAAAACAGAGAAAGTTGCACGTCCATGGCGAGATGTACTCTCACCACGCTCTTGTAGAACCTGCACTCTACAGCTCAAACCATCATCCTCAAAAGGTCTCAAAGAATTCCAGTTGAGTTTACACTGTTTAGTTCACAATATAGTTCAGTCCAGTCACAGATCTCTGAGACACCAGATTCAAGTTTTCTAAGTTGAGGATGAGAGGGACCTGAAGCACAACTGCTGTAGAAGAAAGTGCCAACCCATTACCAATGACAATGGCTGCAGGTCCTGATACACCAGATACAAAATGTGCAAACAAGCCAGCAGAAAATGCTGTTGCAAGAACCTGCTTTCATGACAGACACCCTTCAGGTCACAATTTGTTGCCCGCATCATAAACATGCAGAAATCAAGAGACTGAGAAGCCCATCAGTATAGGAGTGTGCTTTCCCAAATTGAAAAGATGATGAGCCTTTCCCAATATGTTGAGATAAAGATATGACATACTGTGAAGTCGCATGGTGTTTTGAAAAGGGATGGATGCACACCTGGGCTGATCCTAAACCAAAGACATACTTCTTCATTGAACTCAGCCTCTCGAGTGACAACTGCATTATCAAAATAATAATAATAATGGTGGCTCAGATTTTGATTGTGGACACAAAAAGAAAAGTACAGGCCCTGCATCTGTCTATGATGTGAATGGACAGAATGATAACTCACAGATACAAGACCAAACAACCATCTGCAGGTAGATATCTCCTTCAAACATCACTAATAAAGCAGGATTCAGAAAGACACTCTTCAATCAATTGATAGCA
>Ga0116229_10001048_pt1 | contig 41789 bp, 28 predicted proteins | sample S1TSphgellanicum_3_FD_87313 | JGI IMG/M metagenome (GOLD analysis project Ga0116229, IMG submission 87313) | Host-associated microbial communities from peat moss isolated from Minnesota, USA - S1T2_Fc - Sphagnum magellanicum MG | ecosystem: Host-associated > Plants > Peat moss > Unclassified...
AAAAAAGTGGAAAATAAATATTGAACCGGAGAAATAAAAGTTTTTTTGGGGGGGGGTGTTTGGGGGCTGAAATAAAATATGGCAAAGCAGATGATGATGCTGTTGCCCACAATCTACTGACCCAAAATTCTGGTTGCAAAATAAGATCTACTGATGACCCTCTAATTGAACATGAGAACTGTAAATAGGACCAAAAGATCATCAGCCCAATCTCTCAAGTTCCCATTCCCAAGGATTTTGTGTACTTAAAGCAGGACAAACAGGCTGCTATTTGTGGGGGCACCAATTTTCTATACATTTGATAAGGTGATCCTATGTGGTTATGTTTTGAATGAATTTGGCGGGTGGGGGGGGGAGGGGTGGTGGGGGTGTACTTTTGCCAGAATCCCAAATCTAATTGCATGGTGCACATCTGCATGTCAAAACAGGTTTTTGATCCCATCTGTATACCCACCTAGAATTGCATGACACCACAGCTTCAAAAAGTTTTCACTGTGATTGGATCCATTGCAAATTTCTGCTGAAGGCCACTTCTTTTTGTTAGCACTCTCTGCTTGTCACCAGTGTTCTAAGGTACCTATATTCACTTTTAATACACCAGCTACTTTTGAAGGTCCCCCCCCCACTCTCCATCAGTGTTTTTTTTGGACAAATTTTGTCGACAAAATAAGTTGGGCCAAATATTCGAATGTTTTGGAAAGTGTTGCCAATTTTTCTATATTTCAACATTGAGATTTAAAACCCCAAGTTCCCATTCTCTTGGCATGGCTGACAGTCTCTCTCTCCTGTCATAGAGATGCTTCCTTCTGTAAAGATCTTATATCATAGTACCTTGGCAACTTCAACAATTGTTGGTCAAAAATTCATTATTTTTCATTTTTCATTTCGACAGATAGCATATTCCTGAAAATTCTTTATGTTCCTTTAAAATTTTGGTTTTAAATACATATCTATTTGAAATTTTCAACATTTTTGAAAATAATATAATTAGTGTCAAAGCTGCCAAGGTGCTACAGCAATTGTTCTTGTGTGTTAATTTTCCTACCTCCCCAGTCCCGTTGGTGGCGATGCTTAAGTCATCTCAGGATCTCAGGATCTCAGGAGACCTGAGATGACCTCAGCTGGATACACAAATTAATTCTAATAACTTCACATAAAACCACTGTTAGTTGGAAATTAATTTATCAGGCGTTTATCAACCAGGGTCCTGGGCAAGATATGAGATAACCCATCTGCTGAATCCAAATCAACTAAGGTCCCCCCGGGCTGCCTAGTGGTGTTAAGTTTCTAGAGACCCAATATGAGACTATTTGGTGGGCAACTTTGATCCAAAAACAAGCCCTACCTATATCTTTGTGCATACATCCAAACTTCATCCAAGAAGGGCATTCATTATTTTCTTAAACCCAATTTTTTTCATCAAAGTATTTTATCTTGAGTCATGTAGCTGGATCACTTGCCACATGTGACATTGGGTTTGGCAATTGTGACAGCAATGCACATGGAACAGAGATTATACAAATTGTGGGGTGAATTTTACACACAAAAGAGTAACTTGACACCATATTGGGTGGCTTTCAAACATGATATTGCAAAAACCGACCCTTATCCATCACAGGCGGGTATTATTACAAATTTATTGAGGAAATAGGGTATTGCTCAAACAAGCAAATGAATAATAGGTGGGTCCCCAAAAAATCAAAACCTGATTATTTGCATGGGACAGAAAATAAATAAATCATAAAAACCCTTTACCTGAAGTATGAAGCTCAAAAAAAGCACCCAATACCAGTATCTTCCAGGTATGAATAAATTATATATATCCCCACCTGATTTCAGTCCCAATCTGGTATGTTCAAAAGTTGATACCTGTCCAACACTGGTTTGAACCTCCCTTATTGTTTAAGAGGTGGGCTTTGTATGGTTACAAAATTGGGCTTTCACCCTATTAAATAAGTCACAAAAAGAGAGAGAGGGTCCACAATGATTGGACATAAAAAAGAATTAAAACTTTTATCGCTACATGGGATCGTAAAATAAAATAAAATCTTTAACATGCAGGATGCGACCATAAGCAAAATGAATTAAAATTTAAAAATATCTTCACATAATCAGGGAAGGCTGGCCAAGTCGTGAAGGAACCCAGTTCTCCAGAACTTAGTTGGAAAAGCTTGTGCTACTTACATAGAGGACCAAGCCTGACATATACTACCTCCCCCTTTGCAGTAGCCCGCTTTGGCTGAACACACCTGACTTTTAAGATTGACAAGCAGTGCTTGAATCTTCTTGCAAGTGGTGCCACCTGCAGATTTGGGATCCCTAAAAACTTTTGTTTGAAGATTCAAGTCTTCCTGGACAGGGAAATAATGGGTTTTGCTTGACTGCAAACTGGTCCTGGGGTTGTACAAAGTCAAAACTTCCCACATTTGTTTTTTAAGGTTTTTTTTGGAAGGCTCCAGTGCTGGCCTGCTTTACCTTGGGATTCTTGTCAATCTTAGCGTGTCATGAGATATGTCTATTTTGATCCTGACAGATCTGCAATCAGGAGAGAACGTGGAAAGAGACAAGAAGATGATTAGGTCCTAGTAAAATATTTCACCCTGCCTACACCACTACCCAAGTTCCCAACCAATATTGTGTGGTTCTTTGATTTTTCAAAGAACCACCTGTTCTGTGTATTTTAAAAACAGAATCAACTAATCACTGTTCCAGGTATTTCAAAAAATCAGAATCAAAGAACTGGACGGTTTTGGTTATTCAAAACCCTCAAAGAATGTTGGTTTTCATGAAAGAACCACCTACTCTTCCCAATTCTTTGACTTTTAAAATTATTTTTGGATTGATCCCCCACGTTATTTCAGTGACAAGTTGTAAATGCGTCACTTGCTTCAAGGCAGCCCAGCATGGGTTTTCACACATGGGCAGCACAAGCCCAAGAGCCAATCAACATAGAAACATGTCATGTTTTGTTGGTGGCTTGGCGTCGGTTTCAGCTTGTCAAAAACCGCATGCCTTGGAACATGAGCCTCGAAACTTACCACCCAGCGAAACTTGTCAAGTTACAACGAGCAACTTATAGTCCGAACCCCCGAAACATGTAACGTTTCAAGAGCTATGTTTCAGCCCCATGTGCCCATTTTCCATGTTCCCCCATGTGATCCCCATCCATGCCCCATGACCCATCCATGATGCTTTAGACCTTTTTCAACTTTGCATTGTCATTGTGTATTTTTTCGTGGAACTCTAATGTTTTCATCGCCATTCCCCAGCCATAGATTTACTTAGGGTTTTGATAACAAAAGGAGTTCATGGTGGCACTAGGGAAACTATGTCTTTTCACCCACACTAGGTTGCTCCTCATGCTCTTATCTACAACTTTCTTCACTTTCATTTTTCCCTTCAAAACACAACAATGTTGTGCATGAACAATTTTAGGAACCAGCAGCATGTTTTGTTTCACCCTATTGAAGCTTCTTGATGTTTGTAGGTGGATGTTGGTTTCTCTATTTTTTTATGGCGATTGATACATGTTGTGTCAAAGGTTGAAAAGTTGCACATCAAATATTTGCTCGCAAAGAAGACACATTTATTGCTTATATCCAGTTTGTTTCCCACATTATTTATTTGGGTTTGAATTGTTTTGTTCCTTATTGTTATCTTCTTGTTCTCTATTTGTTCATTTCTTGTTTGTTAGTTGGCTTTTTAATTTTTTTGTTTCTATAAAGATTTTTTGCAACAATCTACTTGTGTCATGTTCACTTCCCGAATTGTTGGGTTTGCATTATCTTCTTGTTTGTTGTTGTTTTCTTGTTGTCTATTTGTTCATTTCCTTTGTTGTTGTTTGGGTTTCTGATTTTTTTGTTTATATAAACATTTTTCTACAACAATCCACTTTTTTTTTAATATGAATACTAGGTTATAATCTTACAGTGCTTCTCCCATAGCTCTTGGGTGTTCTTAGATAATGTTTCAGAGTTTTCCATACGTTACCTTTGAACATCCAAAAACATTGGGAGTAATCTCGCAAAAATGTAAGCTACAACATTTTGAAGTAAGGGAAGTATGGGTTCCTTTCTTGCTTCCAGTTAAGCGAAGTGATTCAATGAATACTCGAAACATGACCAAGAACATTATAAACATGTTCCAATAACATGTTTCAACATCTTTGTAGATTTTTAATTTCTATATACAAATTTCAACTATCCAGTGAATGGTAATTTTTAAATACCGTTTGGTTCATGGTTTAACCCATGTTTTAACATATTTAAATGTTTTTTATTTCTATACATAGGTTTCGACTATACAATTGAATGGTAATTTTTAGATATTGTTTGCCTAAGGTTTTCGCCCATGTTTTAAACTAATTTTTTGAACATAGATTTGTTATTTTTTAATTTTAATCCTATAGATTCTATTGGAAAGACTCTACAATGATTGATTGAAGCCAGGTGGATTTGAAGGAAATATTATGGTCTATTTGATATATTACTTTCAAACATCCAAATACTATCTACTGACCGTTATTTCAAATATATTTTTGGAGAACGAAACCTTATTATCCTATTGCAATGCTCTTCCCATAGCCCTCGGGCGTTCCTGGACAATTTGAGGGTTAATTTTGACTCACCTTCATACATCCAAGAGCATTGGGTAAAGTTTTGCAACTTGGTTACATTAGTCATTATATTGTATTGATTTGAAAAGTCATTTAGAAGATACCCCTATAATATGAAAAAAATAATAATAAACATGTTTCAAAGCCTTTTAAACATGGTAACAAAATAGTAAAAACTTTATCAAAACAATATAAACCATGTTTCACGAAGCTCAACGAATAACAAAAAATGAAAATATTGGAAACATAAAAGAAAAAATTGTAATATGAAGCTGAAAAAGGAAGTAATGACATAAACATTGAAGAGGTGACATGATACAAAACATGTTTTTTGGAGGAACATAAATAGGAATAACTAATAGAAACCTATAAGAAACATGTTTTTCAAAATTGCAGGAATATCAAAACTTATAAACTTTCAAGACATGACACGAAACATGATAGAAATTAAAACCTTGCTATCCGAAACCATGTTAGGATCGTGCCCATGTGTACAATGTTCTTCCAAATAGTTTTAAACCACCACCTTTAGAACAAGCGAGTGCTTGCTGCACATATTGCGAAGACAACTCTTATAATTAATGGGATATATCATGCTATAGACCCTAGGTTTGCAAAACATCCTATGAAACATAAATTCCAAAACTTAAATTGATGCTAGGAATGCACAACACATTATAAAAACTAAGAGGTTTATTTTTTTAGCTATGATGAATGTTTTATTCTAATCACCAATCGATAATTGTATATGATAGATGTAATGTTGATGTGATATAAACATGATAAAAACAAAAAAATCAACCCAAGACAATGATCAAGTATATGACATATGTAATGTCAATCTAAGAAAACTTCATGAGTAGCTGAACGATTTATAATTCATAAATTGCATATTAACAAAGTTCTTCAACCATGATGTTTTGGAACAAGTTGTTGTTCGTTACCAAAATTGCAAAAGTATCTCTTACAATTGATGGAATTTATTATGTTATAGACCATAGGTTTGGAAAATACACTATGAAACATGATAGAAACATGCGAACCGAAACTAAAGCTAGTGCTAAAAAACTACAAAACATGAAAGAAACATATAAATCAACCCAAGACAATATTAAGTATCGGACAAATGTAATGTCTTTATGAAAGATTTTACATCATGAAGAGTTTGTTTCTTATTCTCTTTTATTCTAATGAATGATTCATAATTCATACATTGAATATTAATAGTGTTCTTAGCCACCACGTTTTGGAACAAGGCATTGCTCACCAATATTGCAAAGGTACCACTTACAATTGATAGAATTTACTATGTTATGGACCATAGGTTTGGAAAATATCCTACAAAACATGATAGACACATGATTACCAAAACTAAAGCTAATACTAAGAAACTACAAAACATGATAGAAACATAAAAATCAACCCAAGACATTGATCAAATATATGACAGTGTAATATAGCTCTAAGAGACTTTACTTCAAGAGTAGCTTGTTTCTTATTCTGTGATGAATGTTTCATTCTAATGAACAATTGATAATACATACATTGAATACTTAATTAGCTAGGCCATGTGTGACACATAGGTAGCTTTATACATAGGCCAAGTGACACTTAAATTAAACCAAGATTTACATGGCATGTTGTCAAAGCTAGGTTTAAACCTAGGCCACATGGCACCTAGGCCTAAACCTAAACCTATGCAAGCTTTCTACTAGCCTATTAGATTATATTGAAGCTTGGAATAGTGAGCCTTGTATTAAACTTTCAATTTTGTAATAACCCATACCTAAATGACCATGCTATTATATAGGTATGTTATTAATCTTTAAATGTTAAACATTTTTACAATAGAAAGACAAAAATAGATTGATGTGCATATTTGATAATATTGGAAATATATCAAAAAAAAAAAAATGGAATTTATTTCACAATTTTTGCATTTAAGACAAGGAGATATTTCATTTTAAATGATAGCAACAAATTTGGCATTCAAATGCCAAATAATTATTTTATTTTCAAATTTCACTTTGGTAGTAAAAAATTTAAGTTTTAAATTTTTGATAATAAATATTGGGAGCTTATTTGGTGGGTTGCCTAAACGTGAACCCTTTAATATGATGAAATTATTATTTTTCAAAAATCCTTCTTTTTAATTTTTCAAAAATTCAACAATTTAAGTGGATAATTTTTATCACCAAAATAGTTCAAATCTAGATGTGATGTTGCCACTTCACCCAAGGAGGCATGATGTTTGATGACATCATTATTTTAATTGACATCTCAATTAGAAGTCAATTAGATAGTTTGTTGATGCTAAGAACATTTTGAAGATGGCCCTTTAGTTGAGACTTGTTTTCAATTGTCCACCAAATTAGTAAATAGATCAACTTATGTGGTAATTAACATTAATTTATTTAAGGTTAATTTTTTTACAATTGGAACATAGTTGACAACATGTAGTTGGAAACTTTTCGATTGGAAAAATGTCATTTTTAATTAGTGGATCCTGACCTCTAGGAATTTAACGCACACTACAATAATATGTGTGCAAGTTCACCCTATGTTTCACTATATTTTGAATGAAATTGAATAAATTTACCATGGTGAAAATGGTTAACCCCTTAGTAAATGATGACTAGTTCTTATGGATAGGTGAATTCATTAATAACTAATTGAATTCACCAATAGTTAATCAAATTAATTAATAGTTAAATTCAATAATAAATTCGCTAATAGTTAATCACAAACCTAAGCTAAACATCAAGAAACCTTCATTAGGCTACCTAGCTTAAGGTAGGAATCTAGTTCACCAACTTAGGGTGCAAGTGTGAAGGTTTAAACACTTCATCTCCTTTCATTTCCATGTTTAAGGAACTAATCTTTATCCATCGAACCGCTATTTAAATGAATGATATTATTTTTTCATCACATATTATCATGTAAATTTTTTTTACCTTAGGCAATTTTTGGCAATTATTAACTATTCTACCATAGAGTATTTTAGGCTATTTTATCGTAGGCCATTGTTACTTATTCCACACTATTTTACCATATGTAATTTTTAGTTATTATATTATAGACTATTTTAAGCTATTCTACCATAAGCCATTATTGGTTATTCTACATTATTTTACCATATGCAATTTTTGGTTATTCTACCATAGACTATTTTAGGTCATTCTATCATATGCCATTGTTAATTATTTCACCATAGGCTATTATTGGTTATTTTAGGTTATATTTCCATAAGCTATTGGTGGTTATTTTATTATAGGCTATTGTTGACTATTCTAAATAATTTGCTCTTTTTTTTTGGCTATTTTATCATAGGTTATTATTAAAGGAGTTTTTTTTATTCCTTTTAATTTTACATGTTCTCTTTTATTTTCTAATTTTTCTTTACTAAATTATCAACAAGTATGGTTTTTCTTTTCCAAATCTAAAATATCAAAACACAAGAAGCATAGATGTTTCTTGCTTATTCGTCAATAACAAACTATCTTTAATCTTGCATTTTAAATAACAAAAAGGAAAAGCTTCAAAATAAATCAAAATAAACTAGTTCAGAATTCAAAAACTTTCCAAGAGCTACAAAAAATTGAAGATCCTCTAAATCTAGCTCTAAATCCTCCTATTTGTACCAACTCATAATGTTGTTTCAACTTAAACATTCACTAGCTAGTATAATCTTGAAAATCAAAATAACGAAATTATTGGTCATAGGTTTAATTCAACCTGTTTTGTTAACAATGAATTATTGTAACATATTACTTCATAGTTCATATAACATACCAGTTAACTTAAGATTTGTTATCCAAAAATTTAAATAGTCTTAGGATTATATCACCTCATTGGTTATCAGTTTATTTAACTAATTACTATATACATATTGAAAAATTGGGTGAACATTAACCCCCCTTGAAAACTAGATTTTGTCCTCAAAATCAATCACTTAAAACTACTTGTTTAACTCTTGCAACTAAATGATCAACAAGCTTGGCCAAAGGGATTAGTTAAAATCCTAGTCTCTCAATAACAAATGTGTCCTTCAGTACTATATCTAGAGTTTTAAAAACTTCATAGGCATGGATAATGGTGTCAATCAAAGTAACCTCTACACCTATTCCGATATCTAGTATAACTAAATGATATGGGTTTTGGAATGATAGGTTCTTCCAATGCATTTACTTAAGTACTAACAGCTAGAACATGTACTGCCACAGGTTCTATGGGCAAAGGCAAAGTATAGGTATGTTCCTCTTCTAATGGGCTCAGGTTCTGTAGTAGTGGTGAGAATAGGTTTACTTCGAAAACTTGTAGCTACAATTGCTGCTTACACAAGTGAAAATTTATGGAAAATAGTAATAGGTATTTGAACCAGTTTGCCAATAGGCCAGTCATACTTATAACCTTTTAATTATAACCAGTATGCAACCACAGGTATGCTTCTTCATTTGCACGAACAATCTCCAAACTATCTTGGATCTATTCTTTCATAATCTCATGTACAGTTTGTCACCATTCCTTCCATTTTGGGTTTCTATTAACTAATGTTTGGTTCTATACCTTAAGCAAGGCATTGTCCAAAAACAATCCTCAAACTCCTTCAACCAGTTATCCATGTATGTGGTTTGAAAAACTTTACCCTGCACTTAATAAAATGTCTCCAATTCACCCTTCAATCCTTGAATTTGTACCCGAAGTTCATGGATATGATTCTCCATGTCAATGTTGACTTCGGTCAATTATTCCCTCTATTGCAAACATGTATTCTTTGGTTATAACAAATTCCTTTTATTATACATTAATGGCCTCCATCTTGCCATAGTCCTTTCACTACTAGAAACCATGTAGTTAGACCATTATGCCCATCCACCCAAATTAACTCTGGGTGGTCTGTCATAGTGGCAAACCATTAGTTGCAACACAAATGGGTATAATCCACTACATGCCCACTATGCTGGTTTTGCAGTGGCTGATAATAGTGGTCCCATTTTATTTTTATTTTTTTCAATTTTGGTTGCCCAAAAATACTTTCGAGCACGGTTGGAAATTATTCATTTCACCTTCTCAAACCACTTGGGTGGTTTTCCAAGTGGTTATTATAATGTGAATGTGTTGCAACAACACACATTCAAGGAAAAAAACCACATTGTTTGCTTGCCACAAGTTTGATCAAGAAGATGAAACAAAACACACATTAGCAATCTCAAATGCAAAGTTTGACACAAGAAAAATCTTGATCAATTCTCTTAACTTGTGAGCCTTAACCCTGTTCCTAACCCTAACCCAATCTTTGAAACGACACAAAGAGACATGTAAGACAGTAAAACATGATTACAAATAGCACCAAACGCGCAACCGTGATGGATAGTTATGTGCAGTGCACGCATGCGACATGCATTCGCAAAGCTAGCAAACACATATAATAATTTGTAATTGAATGGTTTACAAGTTGTAAGAGGGGGGCGATAGCTCTATCCTTTTTTTGATGGTGTTGTGTTCAATTAAGTACCATTATTAGCTTAGGTTTTTTTCCGTGCTCAACTTCTTCTCTTTGTTTTTTTTTTTCTTGTTTTTTTTTTCAATAATTGTATTCCAACCATTGTAATTTCCTAAGTGTTTTCATGTTGGTTTTGGTTTTGTTTCATTCCTTGGAGAAATTGATTCATTTGTGTTTTACCTCTTGTCCTACTTGAAAAATGTGCAAGAATGTTTAGTCTTTTATGATCCTTGTTTGAGTGGTCATGATGCAAAAATATGTGGGGAACATGAACATTCAGCATTGGAACATGCACACATTTGTGTGCTCAATTGTGAACCTATTGGATCAAAAGCTTTGAAGAACTTGGTGTTTGGAATAATTGGTTCCTTCATAGTAGATGATGCTTCTAAAGTTTGTGCATCTGACCTTGGCAACAACTATTTCAGTATGTTGTTTTCCTCCTTTACATTTCTTCCCTTACTTGAATATGTTCAAAGTATTTTCATTGCAAGATGCTTGAAGCTTGGCACATAGAATTCCTTAGAATTGAATCATTCCAATAATAGTAGTCTACTACTACTTGATTGATGAGTGCTTGGTAGTTTGTAGTTTTATACAAAAAGTGTGTTAAGAAATTCTCAATATTTATGAAAAGATTTTATGCAAAAGTGTGTTGAACATTTCTAGTTCTTAAAAGTTGATTTCAAAGGTTAATCTTGTTGGTTAATTAATGCTAGTCATGAAATCATGGTTTGATTCTCTTGTTTTGTATTCTTGTTAGGTTCATGGTTGTGATTTTGTTGGCTTCCTTCATGTAGTTGAATGGCATAGTTTGGGGCAATCAAAAACAAAGATTATTTCTGCTTTACTCCACAAACTCAATGATGTAGTTGATGCAAATTTCGTGGAGGAATTGCCTAAAGTTATGTTGGAGTTTAATCTTGCCTTTTTCTCCTATTTTGCTCTTCTGATTGCCACTCATGTAAAGTTGCAAATGTCAGTGGTGTTGAGAATCCTTTCCTTCTATATTTAAAAAAGTTTAAGGTTAAAAGGGGCTAGAGAAGGAATCCTAACTAGATGTAGATGGTTTGCATCTTTCACGTGACCAAGACATTGAGTTGGTCATTAGAGCAAGATTTTAAACATGACTATTGACCTAACAACCTTCATTATGGGATTCTGGTATGTTCCAATGGTTTTGACCATGGATGCATAATCTGGTTGTATTTTTTGCTGGACATAATTATCTTTTAAAGTTGGATGATATATGTTGACAGCAAAATGTGATGTTGATCATTGCACACTCCTATTGTTTAGCAGGGTTACTGCGCATCAATGTAAAGGTACTTACATGTTCATGAAAATGTCTATTGGAATTGACAAAATGGCTAACTTAAGGTGTTATCATGAGTTTTTTTTGGTAATTTCTTAAAGACTACATATGTCATCTTCTCATTTGTGTAGGGTAATTTATGGAAAGTCATACATTTCATTGATAGGAAATGGGTATGTTGCAAGAATAGAGTAGTTTCCATTGATCCTGACTTAATGTTGTTGTGTGAGTGAGGACAACATTTGGAGTTGGATTGGAATGGAATCTCAAAGCTTCAATGCAAGATCATGGAGCCATAGATGTACATGCTCCTCTAACAATAATTGGGGAGAGGGGCGAAATTGTGTATTCCCTTCAATCTCTTAACAAGCAATATATCAACACCCAGTTGTCATTCCAAGGCAACTCAAGGTGCCTGAAGGAGATCAAAAAAAGTAAGCTTTGGTAGTTTTGAAGCTAATTATTTAGCCATTTCCACCATAAAATTTGGCATTGAGACAATTAACAAGAGTTAGGTTACGATCTCAAATAGTATTTTAGCAATTAACATCCTTGAGAAACAACCTATTCCTTCTAGGTATTTTACTTATCTTAGGATTTGATGTTATGTTGATGACTTTGCTAGTCCACATATATGTAGGCTTGAGAAATGTATCTTGCTTGTGAAAAAGCCTTTCTAAATCAGTTGAGGGCTCACATGTTTAACCTTAATGTCATGGTTCTTATGTATTCATTTTGTGGTGCTTCCTTCAATTTTTACATCAAACTCATGTATTGTAATGCTTGGTATGATTTACAATGTACTTTCACCAGTGGCATTGACTAAAAGCTATGGGCATCAAACAAAAGCCACATGTTTGGAAAATTTGGTTAATAACAATGATGAAATGGCTTATGTTTCCCTTTCAGCACAAGTGACCCAACCACTAGAGTTGCTGAAACTTGATCCTATGGTACAACAAGGTCCTCATTATCCTTATTTGCCTCTTGCAACTAATTATGTGGGATTTGGTTTAGTTCCTCAAATGTCTAATGGCCAGTATGGGTATGAAGCAATGGACTTTCAAACACTTGATCTTTCACTGTTACCAAGCTTGATGGTATGGTTTTTTTACTTTACAGGCTAGTGTTTATGTAAAAAGTTGATTCACATTTCTTGATTTCAAAATAATATATAAGACACAGTACCCATTGGATGATCAAAACCACCACCATTAGGAAGTAACATAGTTACTAGGATTTAACTTATTTACCTAGGTTGGCATATATGGATACATGATTATGATTTCCATTTGGTTCAAAGACAATTTTTTACATCACAAAAATAAAATCCATGACAAGTCTCTATTTGTAATGCAACAACCATACTTAGACCCAACTTCAAGTTACAACACCCTTGCTTTTTGGACAAGGATAAATGGCAATGCCCAATATCCTTCATATGTCACATCCAACACTGCAAGCAAGTACAATGGAAATGTTGGCCTTACAATTGGCCCTAGCCTCGAGTCATTTCAAGAGGTGAGTTGAAGCTCCTAGTTGGTATGTATGCTTGATGTTCATGGTTGATGAACTATGGAGGCCAATGTGTGTTAGTGGAAAATATGTCCATTTCATCTAGCTAGAGTATGATGCAACCTTCATTGTCTTTTTTGTTGTATTGAAGTTGTTGTAAGAAAACCTTCCAACGTGCATGTGAGTGAAATCATCTCATGTCACAAAATGGTTTTTTTCCTCTTCAACATGAAAAAAGAAAACTTGTAAATTCCATAATTCAAATCTTCTAAAATATTGAAATATGTTGTGATGTATAGAGCGGGAAAACTCCTAATGTTAGCATTAAAACCAAGTAGCATTCCAACATCTCAACAAGTGGTACCTCTTGATAATGTTAGAAAGTGAGCTTTTCCCCTCTTTGTAGTGTTCGTGGATTAGGCATTGATTTGTTGCCTCAATTGTCAAGGTTTGTTATCTCTTATGACAAGATCTTTATGTTCATCCAAATAGTAGTACAAACTTTTTCTTTGGATTGTTGCATTTTCTTTTGATGTTTATCTCTCTATTGCTTTTAATATTTGTAGGTCATCTTACCTTACGAAAACATTAAAGAAGTAAAGACATGCGCTTGCTATTGTACAATATAAAATGAAAATTCTTTTGCAAAATTTCATAAGGTTAATATTGTTAGTTCTCAAGATCTAAAAGAAACTTCATTGCTTGTGTTGCTGGGTTTATTTCATGTCTGAAATAATTATTTTTGGGGGGATGTTAGTATCCATAGAGAAACCAACATGCAGTCATCAACCTTGCCATGAACATTATCTTGCAGTTAGGTTTTGGAGGTCAAGGAGTGGCTCCTTTGGCTAATGGTGATGGTGAATTTTCTCCTTTCATTGTGCTCCATGACATTAATATAAAAGCAAAGATCTGCATCTCCATCTTTCAAAGCATCATGAAGAATATTTCCAAGCCTGCAGATTACCAACAATGATTATAATGTTTGTAAAACAATTTTATAGATTTGTTTGCTTGTTTTTTGTCTTTAGCAACACGTGCCAAATGTGTCAAAATGTGTGCATGGATTTGTGTCTTTATTCCTACATCATTTTATGACCTTGGTATTGTAGGTAGACCCAAGTATAAATTTGCATCATTCTAGAACCAAAATCATACACTTTGAACACTATATTAAACATTTGACAATTTCAATAACATGCATGATGTTACAAAATAGTGAAATTTCCTTAACACATTGTCTTGTGATTGATTTTGACAAGGAACCCAAAGGAATCGACAATTGAATATCATGCTTTATTTTTAGTAGTGCCTTCTATGAGTTCTTGATGATCTATGTGGTCACATATTTAGCTTTGCAAGAAGTTCCATCCTCCAATCATGAAGGAGTGAATGCTGAAGTAGTTTTCCAAGTTTTTCCAAATGACCTTGGAAATTGATGAGGAAAAAGAACATGTTCCAATTTTGATGTGTCTTTCTCAATTTCCTTGGAGAATTATAGGAGCAAGAGTAGTCATTTGCAAGGCAAGAAGGAACATTTGGATCTCTAGAACAAAATGTAGTGGACATCAAAACATTTGTGCACCACAAAACCTAGGGGACAATTGTTGCATATTTTGGTGGAAATGTATTCTTTTGATTTGGTTGAAGATGGGAATTTAGTGTAATTGATGAACTACTCTTGTTTGTGCACATGTGGAGTTGCCTTGCAAAGCCCAAGAGTATTTCACACTTTGTTTAGTAGATGATTCCAAGTTCATTGAAAACTACTATGCAATGTGCAAAAAATTATATCTTTAGGTAATTGGACACTTTTCCAAAAATTGCATGTATTCAACCTTTATGTTATTGTGGAAATTATGGAAAGTTGCAATTCTAGATGCATTTATCATTTTTTTGCATGTGAATTGCATATTATAGTAGATTGGATGAGATTCATCCTCTATTGCTTGAACCACCTTCAAACATTTTTGTAAGAACACACGTCATCTAATGGTATGTTATGCTAGGTTTACATGATCCTTTTGACCTAAAGTTTGGAAAGATTTCTCTTGTGTTAGTGTTGGGATTCTATCCCTCACCCAATAATATGATAACATGATTTGCAACTTGTTAAAGGGGTAAGACGATTACATTGTTTGGATGAACAAGGCATTTAGGATAGGGACTGCTCATCAAACATTATAGGTTTGAATATTGAATTCTTATTGGTTTTGAATCATGATGATGTGACTTGGGACTACCCAAAGATGGGAGATTTGGGGAAAAGGATTGGATTTTTAAACACACAGTTTTGGGAAAGTAAAAATAGTTGCAGGTACTTTGTAAAAAACCACTGATTCTGTTTTGATATATCACAAATTTTATTTTGTTGTTTCAAATTCATTTCAATAGAACATGGAATTTTGTTGTAATTCGGATTGAGTTTCCAATAAAATAGAAAAGTACATACTTTTGTAGTGATTTCCAAATTTATATTGTTGTGTGAATTTTTTATAACATAAAAAATGTAATGAAATGAATTGTAATATTGTCTTTGGATTTTTTTTACATTGTATTATGAAATGCAAATTTTAATTTTATGAAATAATTATGAATCTAGTGTTTGAATGATCTACAAAGTTAAGTGTGTTTAGAATCCAGGCATAAATTGTGAATGTGTGCATATTGTAGTGCAAATTTGTTCTTATAGTAGTGTGGAATAGTTTTGAATGAATTAAATTCGCTTTTACCACAACTATTTGTAACCGATATAAATGTTGATTGAACATTCCTTGCATTTGAAAGCTAATTTTTTGATTTGAAATTTTCACATTATCAAGTTCATGTTGAATGAAATCTTGTCCTTGGTTGATGATGTAGGACCTTTTGTTTTTGGGTCAAATTGAATTTTGTAATTTTGGCCATAAATTAGTGCTACAAAAAACAAAATGAAATCTTAAGTTTAGCCAATTGCCACTATTGCCAGGTTAAATTTCTTGCAATCATAATCAATTAATGTGCAAGAAAAAGATGTGCATTAAAGCATATCACTTCTAAACCATTGACAAATATATGTCCAAACCACCATAATAAACTATTATAACAAATCATCATAAATCCACTCCAACAACATTGCAACACCACTAATGCATACCACCTCCAAACTATTAAGGAACTATAAATAACCCATTAACCATAACCATTAAATGACGAAAACCACTACAAAAAATCACCCTTAAAACCACTTGTTAATAACTATTCCACCCACTAATAAACACTACTACAAATCATGGTTTTTTAAGAGGTTCAAATTGCCTAACTTACCATTTTGGACATGTACATTTTGACTAAAGGCCGGGGGCTTGAATGACATATGTATGTGTTGACTGATTAATTTGATTATAACGGTTTATTTGATTAGATACACATAGTCAAATCATATAACCTTAGTCAAAATGGCCAATGGTTTTTAATCAAGTTTAACAGTTAATGAAGATGACCAAAAATCTTTAAACAAAATGACCAATGGTCCTTAATCAAGTTGAACACTTAATCAAAATGGCCAATGATTCTTAATAAAAATGACCAATGGTCTTTAGTCAAGTTGAACATTTAATCAAGATGGCCAATGATCCTTAGTTAAATATGACATGATTTACTAACCTATGTATCCATCTCCTACTTATTCATCCATCTATTTATTTAGTTAAGTACTTGTTATTTATTACCCACCCACCCACCTACTTATTTATTACCTACTGACCTATTTACCTATACTTTTTCACCTACCTACCTACATACCTACCTATGTTTTTCACCTTCGTACAACATACCTATTTACCTAACTACCCACCTACCTACATATTATCCACCTACCTATCCACCCATTTATTTACTTAATTTTAAACATTAGGTGTAACCACGAAGTTTAGACATTATGTTTAACCATCATATTTAACCTTTTTAAGATTCATGACTTTGCCTTTTTTGGACATTATGAAACCTAAGATGGTTCTTGAAAACACCATGAATGCACACTTTTCTAGGTTCAAATTAATATCGAACTTTCTACATTAAAAAAATAATTTCTTTAGTTTCTCGAAGTGAGTTGACAGGTCACTAAAAACTGTAATCATCAAGAAATTTTTTCATGAATACGTCAATGTATTGACGAAAAGCTTTAGTTACTGTCTTTTGATAGGTGGGTGGTCCATTTTTGACACCAAATGGCATAACAACGCACACAATAGCCCCCAAGTCTGTCACAAAGGTGGTTTGTGTTGGTCTTTTGGTGCGATTGATATTTGATGACATCCTAAAAACCCATCTAGAAAGGTATAAACTTCATGCCCAACAATTGTGTTGACAACCTCATCTATGAAAGGCAACGAGTAAAGGTCCTTTTTTGTTGTTGTGTTGAGTTTCCTGAAATCAACACAAATCTTCAACTTCCCATTCTTTTTAGGAACAACCACTATTGGTAAGGTATCAATTTAACCGATACCTTGCTTGATGAGCATGTGGTACTGTGGTATCCAATTCAATTCAATGTTGAACAGTCTTTAGTGGAATACCTTTCAGGTTTTTGTATGTATAGGTAATTACATATTCGAACTCCTTTAAAAGTTCAATCAATTGATCTATGATAACCAATTCAAATGCAAAGTTCATTTTCACTTATTACACATTCTCCTTGGTACCCAAATTGATTTTGGTTAATTGTTCCTCCTCAATAATTGTCCAACTTTATATGTTTCAATATTTACTCACTTTTGATCAAGTATTCCATCAATGATCATCTCTCCAACCTTTGGATGGAAGCAAATTTCACATAAGTGATGTTTGATAGTGTTAGATGGTATAGCTAATTTTATAACTAATACACCTACCATTTTAACATGTTGTTTTTGGATTGGTTCTGCTCTACCAATATCTGGGATGTAGACTGGTTTAGGAATAGGTTTAGTATGAGTAGGTACTACTATGGTTCCTATTGAAAACATGTTTAACTCTATGGCAAACATCACATCTTCTTCATCATTAAATATTCAAGAATGGAAATCATAACATATTAAGACTTTTGGTCTTTTGGTTTGAACACCAAGTTTCTTAGTAACATGTATGGTTCTTACTATATGTATTCCTTGTATGGTAATAGTATTAGTTCCCCAATCGAGGGATACTTTTGCATTTTTCAACCATAGGCATCCTAGTAACATTGAATAACTAATATCTAGAACATTGCTGTTAATAACGGTAAATGTAACCATATAGGGAATTCCATGAACAAATTTTTTAAATCCCTAATAAGACCAAATGGTTTTGCTATAGTTTGATTTGCCAAGGTACGCAGAATATAAAACGTTGGATTAGGTTTTGACAGACCTAATTATATTATTAGGTTCTTAGTAATGATGTTTACTCCAAATCCTCCACCAATTAGCACATCATTTATGAAGTTTTTACCAACCTAGACTTGAATCACGGCCATCTAATGATCAATAACCATTGTTACATAGGTAGGTTTAGGTTGAACATGTTTAGGTTAGATTGGTTGAATAGATTTAACCAATTTGAAAATGTACCGTTTGATGTCGAACATAATCTTCAAGAATTGCCCCAAGTTAGTAACATACTTAATCTCCAAAACTTGAATATTGATATCTCTCAAAATTTCCTCCAAATTCTTCTTTGGTGATATTGTTTGTGGAGTGAACTGAATAGCTTGTTTGCTAATAATTGGTTGACTTACTAGTTTTGGTAGACCAACCCAATTCAAATGAAATTATCTGTTTAAATCAACAAATTTTTGTGATGTTAAATCATTTCCCCGTAATTCCTTAATAGTATGAACAAAAGAGTCATGTAATTGTTCCTTTATTTATTAATCAATTGTTGTTTTTGCTTTCACTAGTTCACATTCTCTAAGAGCTTGTTGCTTTAGTACTTGGTTATGTGTCGTGACACCAACAACTACATTACTAGTACATTATTAGGTTTAGGGTTTTTTGTTATTACAATGGCAATAGTGGTTGGCTTAATCCAGAACATGTTATTATTTTTTGTGTTTATAAGGTAATCAAGTGCACAATGTTTAAAGCTAGAACAAATGATACAAGGATATCATAATGACACTTTAGTTGGTTTAACATGTTGCGCAGTTACTTTAGCCACTATTCAACAACTTTAGTGGGTACAATAAAAACTATTGGTTTTTTTTTTTTTTTGTTATGATAGGTTTTTTTGCATGACCTATTTTACCACAGTTTGAATAGGTTAATTACTAATTAACAATGGTATAAGTGACTATGGGCTATGCAACCGGTTTGGACTCTGGTTGAGTTATCAAAACATTGTAATTTGTTATGATCAGTCCACTTTCCTCACACATCACTATAACTTCCTTATGCTTGATAAGGGTATTTCTCATCATACCTATTATTGCTAATCTAAGGTATGGTTGTAAACCTACTCTTAAAATGTAGTGAGGAAAACATTAGTAGTTTTCACTTGTAAACAATTAGCCAGTTTAAGCAAACATTTTCAGTAGACCTCTACCCATTTGTTAACTTGTTGTTGTAAATTCCTCAACTGCATATAGATTTCATTGTCATTTTTCACAATTCAGAAACGCTTGCAAAATGCTTGTTCCAACTCATTGAATGTGTAGTTAGGATGATCTTGTATGAAGTTTTCACCCCACTCTGAGATGTTGTCTCATAAAGTGAAACCAAACAAGTTGATGATATCAGTTTCCATAATCTCACCATTGGCTCTAATTGCCTTTTTGAAAACTCTAATAGGAGCATCCAGATTAGTATCCTTCACATATGTGGGGTATTGAGGCTTCCAATATGGCAATTTATTAGTTTGTTCAAATTAAATTATAATTGGTTGATGCCATGGTGGCATGAATATCCTTGGATTGGGTGCCAACCATCTATAAAATCCAACATGTGGATTAGGCAATGGTTTCTTAAGTGGGTTTTGATAAGGTGATCCTCCTCCTCTTAGTGATTCTCCATTGGGTGAATTTCTAAGCAATTCTCCACTCGGTTGTGGATGTGAATTAACCCTTTTTGGATGTTGAAATAAAACATCATTACCATGGATAGGTAGTCCATTGGCAGCATGTATGTTAACATGTAAAGTTATTGTGATTATCTATTGACCATGTACACCCTTATAAATTAAGTCTGGTTGTTATAATCCAAAAGTTGGTATCTTAACAGGATATTGGGTTTGCACCAATTGCTCAACATGTGGAACTAATTATGGTTGAGTAACACTGGTTGCATATCCTTCCCTTCTTCTAGAAATTAATGGATCAGGTCCCTTGATTCCTGAATAGTACATAGAGTACATGTTAGGATTCATAAATATACAAGATGGAACCATATTGTACCAAATCAGATACAATATAGTTATAGGTTGCCCTGTTATTAGTGGTGTAATAGGTTGTGGCCAACCTAAATGTTGATTAATTAGTATTGGGTTGGTAACCAAAGTCAATTGTTGTCAAATTTGTTACACATGTACACCAACATGGGTCACTAGTGTGTTCGGTACTATAGGCTATAAAGAAGTTCTTCTCTTATCAAAATTTTCAATTTATCATCCACAAAGGGAGTATTCATGAACTCATGTCCAACCTATTAACAATATGCACATGTTAATGCAACTTCAACAATGGGTTGTGTGGTTGTAACTTGTATACTTCATTGAACAAGTGGTCATTAAATGGTTCCCATGATAGGGACATTCAACCAAATAGTTTGATGAGTGTTTATGTTTTCCGAACAACAACAAGGGTTATGATTGCTTCCACTAGTTCTGCAAGCTGTTGAGAATTAGCTCTATGTGAAGGTCTTTGCTCCAAATTACATAGTTGTTATAACTGGGTTAAAAACTGGTTGCACTCTAATATGTTGTGGTTGGATTCAAAACAAGAACTGGTTCAATGTATAATAACCAACAACTGGTGCTGATAAAAAAGGCACAGTAGCTCTGGGAATGTAATGCCCGAATGTCACAAATTGCCATATTTGTCCTTCAGAGGTTATTTCATCAACATGTCGAATAAGTTTAGTGTTTTGTCCACTTGGTTGTGAATCATATTGACACACCGTGTGCGGTAGTTTCCATTTTTAAGAGTTGCATCAGGGTTATATGAGTGTGGTAAGGTTATTAGGGGCTTTTAACGACTTCATAAGGAATGATGAATGTGCATGGTTGCATGGAGGGGTTGTTTTCTTTTCCAAAATATGATATTGGTGAATAAGGTGTTGGGTTACTTCTTTTCTTCAATAAAAAGCTAGTAATCATAGTTTTAAAACCTCAATTGTGTAATTAAAGGTGAGAAATTTCTAAAGGGTTGGGGGTAGAAGTAGACACCAAAATTTGTGGTGTTCAACAAAACATTGGTCTTGTTCTAGTATTTAGTGAGTAACAAGTATGTTTGAGATTCATGAAGCAGTTGAAGGGGTGTCAATGAAAGGTCCATTAGAAATAGAATGATCTTTAAGTCTTATGAACATAAGATTAATTCGAGACAACTTAATGATTAAATAAATAATGTGATAGGATGGCAATGGCAACGTGAATGTCGTAGTGAATGAAACATTTATTTAGAATAGAGATAAGCTCAGTGAGGAACTATAATTACATGTTGAGTCTTGGGCTATGCCTCAATGATAGTTTATAATTGTAGGAAATTTAAGATTCATCGAATGGTGCAAACTAGGTAGTCCACCTTGTTATTAAAAGGCAATCGACAAATCAGACCGTGTAATCAACGGTAGTGTCCAACATTGGGAACTGAAGACCACTCGAAGATAAAGGTGTTTTCACTCTTGTAACAACCTTCACAGACGGTTTTAGGTTCATTGCCAGAAATGGGGTTGATTTGTAACAAGGTCATTAGGGTGCAAGAGTTTGGAGAGATGCGATAATACCAAGCTCGAGGGGGTTCAATTTCAAGACGAGCACGCACCTCTCAAGGTTTAGGATCTTCATCACGAGGATGTTGCGTCAATATCAAATTTAAAGATGTTTCTGGAGCTGGTTTTTCATTCATTTATGCAACTTAAGGCCCATAAGACGTGGCCATACATGACACCATAATGTCAAGGAAAGGAAAAGAGATTTTCAATCAAAATCAAGTCAACAATGAATGTGTGGAAGACTTATTACATCGAGATGCGGGGTTATAATTTATAGATCAAGGAAAAGGAAGGAAATGCGTAAGTAATGGCCTAGAACCACGGTAAAGTAAAACCTTAAGATCAATGGAAAAAATGAAGGTTTAAGTAAAATTTGTTAAGGGAAAATGGGAAGAGGGGAAACGGTGATTTTCCTTCTCTTTCCATTGCCCACCAAACAATGGAACCTTCCAACCTTCCAAGGGTCACCAAACATTGGAACCTTCCATTGGCCACCAAATTGAGATCTTCTTTCACTTCCTTCCTTCTCCTTTTATTTAAGAAGGCGAAGTCAAATCATTGAGGTTTTTTTTCCCCGGACATAATTTTCAATTCCAATTTTGAAAATACTTGTTCCCACAACCGGGTTGAGGAAGAAAAAAATGATTAGTCTTGGTAGATGGGAGGAAGAAGGAGAATAGAATGGTAATTTGTAATAGTTTTGAAAGAATGGAAGTGAATAGGGGCAATGTTGGGAGGTTGGAATGTTAGAAAAATCTCTCAAACCTTTTCGGGTTTGGTAGCATAACTCTTTATTGGTTTAGCTGCAAAACTTATGATTTGGTAGTAAGGTGCGTCTTGTAGTTAACTTTTTAATGAACTAAGGCAAACTGGATTTGAATAACGTATGTGTTAGGAATAATATTTCAAGTGATTACTGGTCTGCAACCAAGTTGAACTTACTACCTTTGTAAAATTTTCTTGGGTTTGGTGGCATAATTTCTTATTAGTTTAGTTACAGAGTTTAGGATTTGGTAGCAAGGTGTGCCTTATAGTTAACTTTTTAATGAGCTAAGGCAAGCCATATTTGAATAACATATGTGTTAGGAATAATATTTCAAGTGGCTGGTGGTCTGTAGCTAAGTTGAACATGGTGTTGAACCCTTAAAAGTTGGTTTAAATGAATGATAATTTGACATAAAATTATAAGATTTGAGGTGTTTAAGCTTGGAAAATAGATCTATCAATTCTAAATCGTAAATGATGCATAGGAGGTAAATTACTTGGTTTTAACTACAAACGTAATTTAACGTCTAGAAATACACTTGCATTTTTCCTTCACCAGTAGCATATGTACTTTCAAATATAGTCACTTCATAGGACCGAGAGTAAAGGGACATAAAGTCGCCTCGCACCAATTGTGCATTCAACTTTTGTTGTTGGGACAATTGTTGGGGTGTCAAAAAACAACCAATTGAAGGTACTTGTGATTCCCTTTTTTGTTCATGTTCTACTAGTATCTAATGAAAAGGTACATCTATTGTAACAAGTTGTTGAGGCTCATTGTTGGGAATTTCAACCAATTGTATTCTTTTGACTTGAGAATGTGGTTGTTTTTGTGGTTAAACCGCCTCATAAATAGGTTGTTGTGGTGCTTCTAATTTTAATTGCCTTCTAAAGCCCTTTGTGACTACTATTGACATTTTACAAAAATCATTAATTCAAGTTTCTTTTTGTTAATAGGTTGCGAAAAAAATTTAGGGATCAACATGCAAATCCTAATAAATATTTAATTATTGGTTTGTAAAGAAAAACAAAAAATATGAACACAAAAATAATCCTAAATCAACAACTACTTAAACTTAATATAAATTTGAACCTAAAATATTAGAACAAAATAATTGTTGAAAATCAAAAATTATACATGTGATTATTTACATTTTTGTTCCACTGCATATTCACCAAATGTTAAGATTCTTTTTTATTCCTTTTAATTTTACATGATCCCTTCTCTTTTTTAATTTTGGTTTACTAAATTATCAACAGGTATGGTTTTTTTCTCCAAATTTAAAATATCAAAACATAAGAAGCATAGAAGTAGTCTTTTGCTTATTCGTCAAGAACAAACTATCTTCAATCTTGCATTCCAAAGAACAAAAAAGAAAAGCTTCAAACAAAATCAAAATAAATTGGTTCAAAATTCAAAAACTTTCCAAGAGTTACAAAAAAATAAAGATCTTCTATATCTAGTTCCAGGTCTTCCTATTTGTATCAACTCATAATGTTGTTTCAACTTAAACGATCACTGGCCAATACACATTTCAAATCAAAATAACAAAATTATTGGTCATAAGTTTAAATCAACATGTTTTATTAATAACTACTTACCAATTCAAATAACAAATCGATTAACTTAAAACTTGTTATCCAAAAACTAAAATAGTTTTAAGATTATATTGCCTGGTCGATTACAAATTGATTTAACCAATTACTGTATACATATTAAAAATTTGAGTTAACAACTATTCTTGGTTATTCGATGTTATTTACCATAGGTTATTATTGGCTATTTTAGGTTATTTATCATGTAGATTAATCTTGGCTATTGTTGGTTATTCTATTGTAAATTATTATTGGCTATTATATTGTAGGTTGTTATTCACTATTTCATTATAAGTTATTATTAGTTATTCTACCATATGCCATTGTTGGCTATTCTAGGTTATTTCACAAAGACTATTCCTAAAAGAAATATGGGTTTTTGTAACTAATCAAATTGTGATTACTTGTGATCATTTGTCGTTTATAATTATCGTTGGTTATTTATTCAACTACATATTACATTTGGTTGTGCATATAATTACCTTGTAACTAATGTTTTCTTCATTCTTCCATTTGAACAACTTTTAAGATGGTTTTCATCCAAGAATACCCATTTATGTTCCATTAATTACAAATGTGGTCAAATGAATTACAACCTTATGTGCAATCAAAATGTATTTTGTGTATTCCAGGGTGTATGGATTTATAATGGTATACAATATGTATTTTAATCAATAATATATGTGTGGATATTAAGATAAACATATGTATATGGGGGGTGATGTATAATACTTGTATTTTTAAAAGAAATTATTATTATTATTTAGCCATAAAATATATTCCATTAACTATAATAAAATCAATTGCTACAATTAATGTAACATTATTGTAAAAATATATAATTATATTTTTTATAAATTAATTTTAATAATTAAATAATTTATAATTGAAATTAATATTCATAACTTCAGATTTTTGATCAAATCCATAGAGCATTTAAATAATTCTAAAAAGTTAATTGCCTTCTAAGAAGTAACTTCCTTAGGGAAAAGAAAACTAAATGCCATTCTTAAGTAAGTTCCCCATGGAATAAGAAAAGTTCCATAGTGAAAATATAACTTTTTGGAAGAGCAATGAATTTTTTTTGCAGAAGGGTTCAAATTCCCTAAGGTACAATGTACTTTCCTTGGGGAAAGGCCCAAGTTCCTCAACAAAACACATGTTTGAAATCTTTTAGCGATCATAATCAATCTATTTTATTTTTATATAGTTTTGTGACCGATCATTGAAAAGGTCTCAAAGAAAGTTACAACTTTGTAGTTGGAAAAACTTCAACCATAATTCATATGCAAAAGTTATGACCAAACAAAATTTTCACATTTATTCTTTGGTGAACATGGTTGCTCCCCATGCAACTTAAGCCCTTGCTCCCTTGAGCACATGGTTGTTCCCTAGGGCAACTTAAACACTTCCTTGAAGACATGATTGTTTCCTGAAGAAAAATCAATTTCCCCGGGGAATAATGGACTTTCTTTAAGGAAAGGCCCAAGTTCCTCGAGGAAACATATGTTTCAAATCTTTTAACATTCACAATCATCTCATTTTTGTTTATATATTGTCTTATGACTTATCATTGGAAAGGTCTCAAGGAAACCTACAACTTTGTAGTTGGAAGCAATTTAATTATAATTCATATGCAAAAGTTATGATCAAACAAAAATGCACACACATTTGTTCCCCGGGAACATGGTTACTCCCCCCATGCAACTTAAGCCTTTGCTCGCTTGAGCACATGGTTGCTCCCCAAGGTAACTTATGCTCCTTCTCCCTCAGGACATGATTGTTCCCCGGGGGAAAAAAATTTAAGTTGTTCCCTAGGGTAACTTAAACTCCTTTTCCCTAGGGATATGATTGTTCCCTGTGGAATAATGAACTTTCCTCAAGGAGGGAAAGGCTCAAATTCCTTGGGGAAACATATGTTTCACATCTTTTAACAATCACAATTTCATCTCATTTTTGTCTTACAACCTATTATTGGAAAGATCTCAAGGAGAATTACAACTTTGTACTTGGAAGTAGTTCAATCAAAACTCATATGAAAAAATTATGATCACACAAAGTTTTGAACACAATTGCTCCTTGGGAAACATAGTATCCTAAATTATTATGTCTATTAATTATAGTTACTTATATAAAATATAAAATAATTATTAGTAATATATTTTAATAATAATTAATAATAATTTTATAATAGTAAATTAATTCATGTAATCAATGGCTAATTATTGTAAATTAACAGTAATTAATTAACTAATTATTACAATAGTTTTGTAATTTATAATGGAACTTATCAATCATGATTTAAAACTTAAAGTCATTAATTTTGAATATGATTTTAAAGTTTTATAGTAATTTTACTGTAATTAAAGTAATTAATGTATTTCCAAGGATTATAATACAATAAATTAAAGTATTCATCTTTATAATTATTATATACAATAAATAATATTTATTATATCATAATTTTTTGGTATTGATATAATTAATTAGTGTAATTATATATTAAAGTATTTATTATTATTATTTATAGTTAATAATTATTATTACAACTCAAAACTTTATACTAAGTGTTGATACTAAATGATAAAAATTTAATTTAAAGTAATTTCAGTAATTAATATTAGTTATTATGCATACATAACATTAAATGTTTAACTATTATAGTAGTTCAAAAATAGTTATAACAAGTGAAATAGTACTTTGGATAATAATAAAATACCTAGCCCAGGTCACAATATAAATATTAGTATTATTGTTAGTTATTTATTATTATATTTATTATTCCCTATACCAAATGAAAAAATAATCAAAATAACTATAATAAAACAGCTAGTTTATAATAGTTATTGTACTAAAAGAAATTTGGAAATAAACGACTATAATTTTAGTCGCAAAAGACAAAATTTTAAGTGTAATGGACATTTGTGACTACAAACCTTGGTATTGCTTTGGACAACTAGCAAAAAAAAACCAATCACAAAAAAACTCCATGTGGCATATATGATGACCCTTATAATCACATATCACTTGTGAATGTAAGGATTTTTCATCCATTAACTAATCATAGGAGTATGCGATTATAATTATGACTACATAAAATATTGGGCAACATTTTAAAAATAATTGGATATAAATGGTTAAATAAAAATTTAAATAAAATTTATTAAGTACATTATTTATCTTTATATAAATAATGCAATAAAATAATTCATATTATTTTTATTTTCATAAATTTTCAACCTATGAGTTATTGACACATGTCATTACTTAAGTTAGGTTAAAAACCTAAAATTTAGACTAGGCGACCTACCAGCTAGGCCACCTAGTCTAAGTACCTAGGCCCACCTAGGTTAAATAACCTAATTATGTAAGATACATATGGTCAACATACCATTGTTGATCACAATTATGTAATTTGTGAGGTTTGATCATTAGACACCAAGGATGGATATCAACTCCTTTACCATCAAATTACTCCATTTTATGTACAAATATAGTGGAATGCATTCTATTTAACCCATATTTGACTTTAAACATTGCACAAACATTAATTTCAATATTTCATATTTTATTGATATTTGTCCAAATGGAAAAAATTGAAGTTGATTATTAAAGTACTTTCAATGACATACACGATTAAATATATTTTTCTTCCAAAAATGTACATTAGTTTGAATAAATATTTTATGAATTTTGTTAAATTGATTTACATTTATAAATGAAAAATATATCTATCAGATTTCAAAAAAAAAGTCTAAATATCAGTTATAATATTTATGATGTATAATAGATTTTAATTTAAATCACATTTGGTAATGCTAGATAATTAATGAATTTGATGGAATTTTAAGTTATGTATTTTTACAAATATAATATATAAATTTAATCTAAAATTATGAGTAAAGTCTTATGATGAAATAAATGGTATATTTTTTACACATTTAAAACCTCTATTTGATTAAAATATATATCATATTTGATTATGATTATAAGTAGTTTAATAAGTTGTAATTTTACTAATATAATTTTACTAAAATTTAATTTACATGTATAATATATAATTATAATCATCATATATAATATTTATAAATAGATCATAATTCAAATATATTTAATAAAAATAATATTTTGTATTGTCAATGTTAATAAACAATGCAAAAACCAATAAATAGTTAGACACAAGTTGATTATCAAACAAGTATTGTAATTCCAAAGATGCCACATATGTTTTAATCATCAAAATATTGCAAATTTAAACTTATTAACCTTAGTTGCCAAAACAATTATGACCAATTGCAAAAACAACTAGTATTTCATCCATCCAAGGATCCATTCATAATATTGGATGAAAAATGTGAATTTTCATTTTACTTTTCCATCCAAACATGTAATAATCACAAACTATAGTTGCATGTGCAACTTCATTCCATTATATCAACACTATAGTCGCATATGTGATTACAATAGTCGCATTTATAGTCATAACCATATGGTTGGAATGAATTTTTTCTAGTGTTAGTTATATTAATAATAATTTTATTATATAATTTTATTCATTTAAAAATTAAATTAATTAAAATACTAACATATAAATAGTTAATTTCAATATTTATTATTGATATTAATACTCATTAATTAAATTATACAATATTATAATTAACATTTTAAATAAATTGAATCCTTGTTATTATATATTTAATAATAATTTAATTAATTGGTCAATTACATAATTTTGTAACTAAATTTTATTGATGAGTTATTATTATATGTAATTATTTTTTCTGTTAATTATTTAATTAGGTAGTTTATTAGTTAGTTAATTAATGAATAGCTAGTTTTTTTATTAGTTAAGTAACTAGTCAACTAGTTAGTCACTTACCTTTTGAATTACATAATTCATAGAAATAAAAATAAAGATAAAAGATATAAAATGAAAGTTTTAGTTGTAAGTAATTTGCAATTAACTTTCTACTCACAAAACAATTTGCAACTAAACTCCAAGTTCAAAATCTATCCCATAAGGTTTGTGTTCCATTTTCATTTTGAAAAGTATATATATAAAGAAGGTTTTTGCCTTTCAATTTCACATTCAAAATATGGGTCATGTGGGATGAACCAATTAAAAGGCTTAACCCAAATTTTTAAAAAAGTTTATGTATTTACCCTTGAACTACCTTACCTCCCTAACCAAATTATCCACCTAACTATTTACTTATATACCTACTTAAGTAGATATCTAGCTTAAGTGGGTAGGTAGGTGTTTAGTCTAAATAAATAGATAAGTAGGTCTTACCTACCTATCTACCTAGTTTGACCTTATTACATACTTACCTATTTAAATTGATTTTGAAAAATAATAATTAATATGCCACATGGCACATTTTGATTGTGCCCCATCTCACAATTTAAATCCATGCAAACATAGAAAATAGACATGTTATATTACTTCAAATTTTCATAAATAAAATTAATAATAAATTAAACATATATTAAATTAATGACACGTGGCATCATATGATAAGAACACAAGGTTAACCAAATTAATTGCAAATTAGTTGCAAGCTATAATACTAATATGGTGGGTCAACATATGAACATGTATTTTGTTGATTTTTTTTCCATATATGAATGGTTGTCCTTTGCGACTTGTCCACTGTAGTTAAGGGAAAAATAATGTTGTCTACAACTAAAAACTAATAGTGAAAACCTGGATTTTAAAAATGTATTATTGGTTATTTTATATTATTTCACCTTAAATTATTCCATCTTAAATTATTATATGAATTTTTAAATATGTTATTTTACTTTGAATCATTATATTTTATTTCAAATTATTATACCTTAGGATAAAATAACTTATAATAACATAAAATATAATGACCTTGAATAACCTAAGGTATAACTTAACATAACATATATTAATTTAAAATAAATTACGTAAGGTATAACCTAGGGTTAGTTAAATAATTTAATTAAAAATAATCTAAAGTAAAAAAAACTTATTATAAACAAGGATACCTTAAGGTATAATAACCTATAACAATTTAAGGTATAACAAAAGGTATAATAATTAAGGTAGCCTAAAATAACATAATGTATAACCTAAAATAACTTAGAATATTTAAAGGAGTAACATAGAAAAACCTACTTACCATAGTAAACTATAATAATAAATTATGTCAACTAGTAGTGAAACATGATGTTTACATAATGACCCTATAATGAAATAATTTTAACCAAGGTGAAATCACTAAGGTGCAATCAACCTATTTCACTTTTAAGGTCCCATAGTTATTTATGCCAGTGAATTACACACCATTTTTGTACTATTGGTAGTGTGTTGTAGCCCAACTAATAGTATGCCTTTCTCTTTCATGTACACATCCCAAAAATCCAAAGAAATCTATATGATTGATTAATATGACCTAGTTGATCCCCTATTTTCTTGAATATCCTTGATATAACATTATAGATTATTGATTATTGAATTGAACGATAATCTAAATGTTTCTTGAACCTTTGGTTATAAACATGATTTATGATTTTTGTCCTAGACTATAATCATGATTTTTCTTCTATTAATTCTATGTACAAATCTTTTTGCAAAAAATATACCTTTGAGTTAAGCAATTGATCATCTACTTGTTTTATTTTCACTTGCAAGGTAAATTTTTACACATGTATCCTAAGACCTGGTTGTTTTTCATCTATGTTTTGCACTTTCTCTTTAGGCTAGACTTTTCTTTTTTTGCACATTCTATTTTGATTGTTAGATTTGGATTGTGATTAATTATAATATTTTTTAGCACTTCAATAATAGGACTTAATAATTTAAAACAAAGTTGGAGCTAACTTTTTTTACTATAGCACATAGGGAGGACATGCTTGTGAGAGAATTTTGATAATAACAACGAGTTATACCTTTAAATTGGGTTATTCCTATGTTTAAACTTGTTCTAGAGTATTGGGATTTTTAGAAGGAATGCAAATTGCAAAAGCTTAGTAGGAATCAAGTTGAAGGTTAAACCTTTGGAGGGCTAATAACGAGCTTTTTTGGAAGACTCAAAATTTGATGTCCTTCGTAATCTTGGTGCATTGTATCCTTGTTAGGATTTAAGGTTTATTTATGAACATTTCATGCTCGTAAATTTATTACTTTTGTCATTTTTTCACACCAATAATTGTACACAAAAATAACATTATGTGTGGGTCACCTAAATTCATTGAACATCATGTTGTAAGATCAAGCATTTGGTGACATGAGTGTTTTTAAACGTTGAACCAAAAGCCCCCAACTATTCATTAGGGATAATTTACACTAAATTGATGATTGATTATTGTGTGATGTTCAATACAAGGCATCTTTACTTCACCTTCCCTTGAAACATGAAGGTTCAACATTTTATTTCCTTTGAAAACTAAATGTTTATTTGTTATGATCAAATAAAATGTTTATTTGGTTACACTATTGCATCACAAAATTCATTAAAAACACTACTTTTAATTTAGATACTTCATAAAACCCAAATTTAACAAAGATCAAACTAATGTTTTTAATATATTTTGTGATGTAGTAGTGAAAGGGCCCATAGTCATTAGGAAGATTTAACAAAATTTGGCCATAAACCAAATATAAAAGTACAACAATATAATCATCATTTATATATTTTTGGCTCCTTTATTGGAACTAATTATAGGAATATGGTGATTATTGATATTATTATTTTGTCAACTTCTGGCAATTAAAAACCCAAGACAAAAATCATTTCATCCAATTTTTTATTTCACTTTTTGACAACAATTAAAAAGGCCAATCAAACCCTTCTCAAATAATCTTATGAAGATTGGTTTTGTGCACATGGAAATTTCACCTTGCAAATCATACATGAATGCAAATCCTTTCGCAAAATTGATAATACCTTGCTTGCTAGGGTTGGTGTTTGGTTAGGTTTGGGTTTTTCTACTACTTGTTCAATGCGACTTTGCCAATTCATACAAGGTTGTTATGTAGAAGGTCCAAAGTATTTAATTACCAGAAATTTTCAAAGTGTGAATTTTTTTAAGATGCCCAAAACCCAAGAAGTTTTGTTGCAACATTGAGTTGATGATGGTGTACTTTGTGGGGAAATGAACAAATAGATGACAACCAATGCTACAAAGTTGCAAACCAAAGAAACTTTCACATTCGAAGTCACAAATCAAAAACACTTGTGCATTGTATCACCTGTGCCAATTGGACTTTGTTAGTTCATGAACCCATATGTTTGTATGTTTGTTTTGAAATGTGGAGTCCACTAAAAGTAATATCCAAGGTCTAAATAGTTTGGACTTCCCATTCAATTCCAATAACTTTTCAAATATTTGACAACTAGAGGGTGACTTGGAGGTCCAACTATCACAACAATAAAGCCCAAGTGTGGTTTCTCCAAATGGCCAATGTGGCATTTAGCAATGGATGGTGGCTTATGTGGCAATTATTTTAGTTCATTTAGCGAAATAAGTGATGATGTGAAAAATCATTGGAAGATAAAAAGGCTACAATTATATTTATTGCATCAAATTTTCATGTATTCATCACTTCAAGTTTGTGTGCATGCTAATACTAGCTACATAAATGCAAGCAAGTATGAACTCAAGTAACAACCAGTTTATAACTGCAAAAAAAAGACAACTAGATCATTCAGAGGGAAAAATGCATCACATGTTTGAAAATGACATAAAAATGCAACCACCGAACATGTAACAATTAGATCAAGGAATTGAATCCCAATCCATGAAATGGATCTTGCCCGTTGCATCCAAGGCCAAACTTGCATTTCCATCCCACGTCAATACATTAGTAACCTACTTGCAAGGCCATGGTTAAAGTAGGGCAATGGCATCTTTTAAAGGCATTGCCCCACATAAAGAACCAATAGGAAATTATTTAAAATTTTCTTTCCCATGATGCCTGCTAGGTATCCAAGGAAAAAAAAAAGAAAAAAATGCCCATTCCATCCTTTGTTAAGGAGAGATTACATTGGAGAATTTTATATTTTGTGCAAGTTGTTAAACTGAAGCCATTGAAGCCATATTCACAACTTAGAATCCAACCACGAGGGAAACACAAAGTCACAATATAACATAATAATTTTGGCTTTTATTTATGACACGCTTTCAACACTAAGTGTAAAACTGATCAGATCCAAGGTTTAAACATATGCCCACATCAGAAATGTAAACTAGGTGCACAATATCCTTGCTTATCATAATGTTTTTGTCACCCCAATTTGGATATCCTTACAAAAATGAAAAGTCTAGAAGTGTCTAGAAGAATAGTTAGTGAATAATGCAAATTTCAATATACAGATGTAGGGATGAAATATCATTCATGAATTCTTAGTTGGGGAACTTCTTGTTAAATTTTCCAATGATTTTGGTCAATCACAATTGCCATGCATTAATGTTTGATAAATTTTGTAATCATAACCCATTCATCCTTGCTACAAATCATCAAAAAATTTGTGCTTGGTTTTTTCTTTTGAATGATGTATTATTTTTCATGAAATAGAAGCAAGCATATTGAATTAAATATGGCTAATGGGTTTAGTCCAATGTTGTCCAGTTATCCAGTGTTAGATTTCACCTCTAGATATCAACATAACATGATGAAAAAGATATGTATCTTAACAACTACAACAATTTAGTTATCAAGATGGTTATATATTCAACTTTTGTAAACAACCATAATTGGAAATTTGGTTATGCATAAACTTAACACATTTGTAATTTCATTGGATTTGAAAATTAACAAAATTAAGCAAGTTATGAGGAAATTGAACCACAATTCTTTAAAGAACTCTACTCAATGCAACACAAGCTACATGCCCCAATCACACCCCACAAAAACACAAAATCATCCCAACACCTCAACCTTGTGCAACTTAAGCCCTAGAAAAACTAAAAAACTTGCTACATCTCAATCAACAACATATGTTTTTAGTGACTCCACAAATAAACAATAACCTTGTGGCATCACAAAGGATAGAAAAAATAAATAAAAAGTTGTGTAACTTCAAAGGAATGTTCATTTAATCTAATTTAATTTTTAAATTATAAATTTACCTAATTTGCAATTGTTTAAAAAAATCAGCTTTCTTTAATGAAATACTAATTCTTTTCAACTAAGCATTTCATTTTTCCTTTATACTAGCTTGTAAAGTGGACATATTCATATAATCCTCAAACTTACATTTGACGTGCAATTCAAGCATGGATCATTAAGCCAATTTTTGTACCACTATGATTATTCAATCTAGATCCTTCACTTATAGGTGGTACCATCACAAAACTATCAAAACATTAACAAGGTTAAATGCCCGTGCAATTTCAAGTTAGAATTTTAAAAATCTACTCAATAGTGGAGCCAACATTTAAAATTTGATTTTTTTGGGACCACCACCAAGCAAGGGAATCTAAACATGTAGATGCGACTATGAATAACTTCCTAAACAAAGAAAGTTATCAAGGGATGTGAAGACTCCTCATGAATGGATGCTCCAATACCAAACATGTATATAATCATCTTTTTTTTCAAAATGAACAATGGTTCCATTGGTGGCTAAATTGCACATGTTTGGACAATAGGATTTAGTTGGTCAAAACAAGCCATAAAAAGGGGAATCACCTCTTGTATATGATATTTAAAGGCAAGATGGATTTCATCCTACATAATTCTCCACAACTCACAGAGATTTGAAATGATGATTTAACATGATGACAACCATGTTTTGAACATGACATGGATCATTTTTTTTTAAACACAAGAAAAAAAGTTTTAGCATCTTAATAAATTTATGCCCTTTTTTTTGGTAGGATGCGGAACTCCAAATAAAATTAGTCAAGATTTTCAATTCCATCAACAAGTTCTACAATGTGACCTTCAATGTTATTAGACATAATCAAGGCATAAATGATAATAACTTGTGGCCTTTTGACTAATTTGTCACACACATGTTCACTATAGGGTTCAAATAAAAAGTTATTGCCTTTATAATAGCCTAGATTTGGAACTTGTTGCAACATCATTCTCTTGTGCCTACAATAACACATAATGATGGATTTTTTGAATTTGAAATGTTCTTTAAACATAATGACTTTGCTTGCAAACTTCATGTTAATAGGCATTTTTAGCTTTTGATGCCATAACCAACTATCAACACATTTTTTTTTCCCATTCTTGCTTCCTTTCCCTAATTTGTTTGTCCATGAAATTTTCTTCTATAACTTGACTTGAACAAATCCTTCACACTTGATTTAGACCCATAGAAACCTTGTTGTCATTCATAGCATATTAACATGTTTTAGACAACACATGATTAAAACAAGTACTTTCATAAACATGTTGAAGGTTCAAAGGTTCACAATCAATAATGTCCAATGTAATGTTATAGCCATGGATGTCAAGTTGTCGCCTTAATCTTTTATAAATGCAATCACAAGATGAATCAATTCAAATTTTAAGTAAAGATTACAATTATATATATAGTGCCATGCAATTATATACAAAGGTGAATTGTTTCATTAGCCTCAAATAACCTAACAATAACATGCATAGATCCCGAGTTTCATTTAGATATCAAAGTAAATGTGCCCATGCCACCTTTGGGGGTTTGGCATTCATAAATCAACACTTGTGGAATAATTATTGAACTTGCAAAATTCAACAAGACATGCAAGTCCAGACACTTGGTGATTAAAGAATAATAAACATTTTTTTCACAAGTTATGAAATAGATGGAAACACAACACAATGACATTGGTGTAAGACTACCTTTTGTAAGGTGAAAGCATGACTTAAAACCTACAAGAGAAGTTGACAAACCGAAGTTGAACTTTAAAATGATACAATTTTTGACATAAACAAAAGAAAGTATATTCAACCTTTATTTAAGTTTTATTATGAAACCATTTTGTATTTCCTTGAGTTTATGATAAGTTGAACACAAAATTTGAGGAACTTAAAAAAGAAGTAGGAAACAAATGTTTTTGAAATGATTGGTCAATATGGTGTTTAAGAGTAATTTTTATTATATATTTTAATGAAATATATATTTACTAAATTAAAATATAAAGATCATTGTATATTCATAATCATTAAAAACTGTATTTTGTTTTCATTAAAACAAACATCACATATACTTGAAACAAAAGTTACATTACAAAAACTACTTGCATAGATTAAAACTACTTGCATTGTTTTGCCAATCATTCCAGCAGCAACACTGAGCCTTGGCATTGCTCGTAGACCAAAGCATGAATTCAGGTAAATGGCTGTGGCTCAAACTCCTCCTCCCATCTTTGAAAAACATATGACTTTCTCTGAGTCCTCACACATCCCATTCCTTAATTCACACCATATTGTTATCATATCACTTGCCTATTTCTTTGGTCCTTGTTTTCATTGTTGCAAGTCTGGAAAGTCCATATGCATCAGGTGAATAGAAAACGTAGAGAATAGATAGATATCTCTACTAACACTAAGCTGAGCAACAAGGGGAACGAGAAAACAATTAGGTGATGAAAGTCTTGCCTTCTCAAAAATGAACTTCAAGAGTTCTCTTTCCAACAATTTAGGGTTTGGTCCTCATGACATTGCTGGGAACAAATTTGTTGCAGCAGCTCTGTAGTGACAGTGCAATTGCTTCCAATATCACAGGAGTGTATTGGATTCTGCAACCAGAGCTTTGCTTTCTGCTGTGATAAGTTGTTAATCTGGATGATGAAGCAGGGTGTGAGAATCTTGAGTGCTTCTAGAACTTGTGAATGTGAGCTTATTTGTTGCATATGAGTTGAATCCTTGCATTGTCAGCAATGTTACAAAATGGCCAACACAAAGAAGGCAAGTTGGCTCTTAGGGTTTGGTGCCCAAAATAACAGTGGTGCTGTGATGGCAACAAAGTTCTTGCACTGTAACCTTTGTATCTTATGTCTATGTGCTTAAAGTTTCATGCCTGATGTGACATGGAAACTATGAGATTGTGGAGTATGCGTATAAGAAGACAAAGAATTTTGAGCGCATTTCTCCTATACTTTATCGCGGGAAACACTAAGAAACTTTCAAAGATGCTTAAGATAACAGAGATGCACAGTGACATTATGGGTCAGTTCCACAATGCACACTACCTGGGTGATGTTGAAGAGAGGGTAAGAATCCTTGAGAAATCAGGGTAGATTCCTTTGGCATATGCCACAGCAATTGCCCATGGACTTACAGAGACATATGAAAGTCTACAAGAGCTGCTCGACGTGCTCTCCCCTCTACCCCTCCTTCAGAAAAAAGTTTTTTTGCTGATGCCCCCCAAACCAGTTGTACAGGATAGCAACTGGCCCCTTCTGACAGTGAGCAAAGGCTTTTTCGAGGGGTGCTTTTGGGGAGCCTGGTGCAGTTGACTTGGAGGAGGAGGAGGCTACTGAAGGAGCCTGGAGAGAGGAGCTAGATCTTTCAGTGCCAAAGAATGGTGACAGTGAGAAGGATGATGTGGTACTGGTGGAGCGTGAGAAAGGTTTGTTTCTTAAAGTTTGATTCTTTGTTAACTTTTTGGTAACATTTTCTCGTCACTTGGAGCATGTCTGCTCCTTGAAATTAGACTGAACCAGAAATTTTTTACATACTTTTTTGCTTAAACCATTTCCAAAAAGAGCCTTGTAATGATGAATTTGGAGGATTTGGGATACATAATCCCAACTATGGTCTCTCTGTCAATGCTCCCCTTGGCTCTTGAGAGAGGCTGGAGTGAGACTACAAGCCTCAACATTTGGGGCTTGCCTGCACTTATCTACAGGCTTTCCTCACTTGAAGAGACACTATAGAGTGGCCTGCAAGACCACAATGAAGGGGAAGTTCACTGAAGCACTTGGTCCAATGAATGACTTCAACTGAGAGACTCTGTGGTCTTTAGATGAGGGAGCTGCTTGTAAGATGCTATACTGTCATTGTGAATATTTGAGTACAGCCTATGCCTCATATAGGGTTATACCTCACAAGGCAATCTGTATTGTTTCCTCTGTTATGTGTAGGCTGTTTATCAACATATTGCACACCATTCCAGTGGTAGTAATGGATTCTTGTAGAGAAGTGGATGAGGTAAAGGAACTGCTGGGAATTTCTAAAGACTATGTACTTGCTTTACGCATTGAGCTCAAAAGGAAAGAGATCCATCTCTGAAGGATGAGACATGTGCAAAAGCTCAAACCCGCAGCAAATCACCATGAACTCACTGTTAGTGGTGATCAATTCATACTAATGATATTCCATCTAAGTGCCATTCTTCAACAATTATTTGGATATTTCCACATCCAACACATCTGCTCTTGCATTTGCTGTAGCAGATGGCTGTGGAGCATAAGCCAAGCATATAGCAAATCACCTTACTACTCACTGTCCAATGCAAAACATTTCCAAACTCTCACAGAGTTTGCTCCCATCAACAACTGAAGGATACTTCTATATGTTCAGAAGCAGCCTACACATTACACTAGATCCTAATAAAGACATACCAGAGGTAGATTGGGGGAGGTCTGACTTTCAATGTTCTGTCACCCATGGGTCAATGCATTCTGCAACCCCATGCCTACTTGTAATCTGCTAACAATGGCTATTCATAAATTGCATGCGAGATTTATTGGGAAGTATTTGATCCCATATTCTTGCAAGATGTTTAACAATTGTGTGCAGTTTTCACTCTTTGAATCTACTCCTCAACTCAAAGTGAGAAAACAAATTATATTAGTTTGGTTACAGAAAGACTTACCAACATTTGCAACTGAATCATCTTGCTCTTCAACTTGTGCAGTGGGTGATTAAGCTTCAATTTCCTCCTCCCTGCTCCCAGTTGTAGCATCTTCATCTTCTCTTTGCTCCATTTCAAGACACACTTGCTCATTTGGGGTACTTTGTGCACATACCTTTGCCTCCCCTTCTTGTGAGAAATGGGTTTCCACTTTCTCTTCCAACTCTGTCAGTGGCAGACTTTCCACTCCCTCATCTGATTCAGAGGACTACTCTGATGATTCGTTCTGATCCACAACTTGCTCCTCCTTAGATGATGATGATGATGATTCTATATTCTCTGCATGCTCAACTGTTACAGGTTGCAGCAACTCCTGTTCTGAAACATCCTACATCTCTAAAGATGGTGATACAGGTATTGCCACCACAGGGGGACTATGAGGTGAAGCTGCCTACTCCTGCAGATACTGAGGAACAAATTCCTCTGCATTGGGGTTCATTTGCACATTGCGTTTTGGTGGAGGAGGATGAAATTGATACATGCCTGGGTACCGACCATGGTAGGGACCATAACCTAACAAAAGCATTTGACCATCATACAGAGGTGGTTGAAAATGGTGGGGTGGGACAAAACCCTGCATTATGAAAGGCGCATGATATGGGCCTAGTATTTGAGGGATTGGGGCTAAGGGTGGCAGAGATTTACACATGGGTGTCATTGCAATGGTAGTGGGGACCTGAGGCAGTGACGTGATCTCAAACCCCAAATGCCACAGCTTGAGTTTGCACACAATTTGACCATGAATTTTGACCATCCACATGTGCATTCTCCTCTAATCTAGCTTTCACCACTAAGTCTTCCTAGGCAGCCAGCAAAAGCTCAAAACTGGCTTCTAGACCTTCTACAGGAGTTACCCTAGAGAACAAATTCACCTGCACCACATCAACTATTCCAGAATCTTTCAAACCAGTATCTGCATCATCTGCATCAGCTGTTCCAGAACCTTTCAAAGATATCTCTGCATCTTCTAAACCAACCACTTTTGCTGATTGAGAACACTTCAAATCCATAGCTACAACCACCATCTCAACTGCTTCAGAATCCATCAAAGCCATGTTTATGTCATCTGGATGCACAAAACAAGCTTCAAGCAAAACTCTCAACTGCTGAGATTTGCAAGCCTTCTGCTATGCTGAAGATTGATCAATTTAGGGATTGTACCTTGAACCCTAAAAAATAAAGCATAATTGCAGAGATGGAGCTCTCTTTCTCTCACAAACAGTGTGCAAAGGTGGGTGTCTCTTCTCTTTGCGTCTGTTTCTCACCTGGTAGGAGAGTCCAATACTGAACATAAGCACTAGTTAGCATGAACTCAAAATACTGGTCAATGGATCAAAGCGATTCCACCACATCTTCCACATAAGAGACAAAGAAGTTGAGAGCAGTTGAGGTCCAAGAAACCGTCGTTCACTGCGAGTAAGTCCAGGGATCACAAACGCGATGATTTCATACAAGATCACTAGAGATCCTAGGATAAGACCATCCCAAGAGTTCTGTCGACCGGAATTGTCCAGACATTTTGGAGTTTAGCCGAAATGGTAGGTAGTTATGTTAGTTTTTACTTCTCTTGTGCATGCATTTCACCCACTTGCACTCCCTCTCCTCCTCTCATTTCCATCCCCACACCTCTCTCGTTTGATCCTCCTCTTTCAATCTCCTCCCACACCACCGTCACCACCTCCACCTCCACCTCCACCTCCCAGAAAAGCTTGTTGTTCACTATAGCCTCCTACTGTTTGGCCACCTCCAATCTGCACCTTCTCATTGTCCATCATTCCTCCACTGTGGCAAGAATTTGATAAGGAGGTGAACGTGACAAGACGAATTTAGCATTTGAGATTCTAGAATCCAACATCCTGGAAGATAAGGAGGATGCAATCTAAAGGAGGATAGATGATTCACTGCGTGCAGACGCTGGTAGAAATGAAATCAAAACCAATGCAAAAATCAAAGAGCCTACAACAACATTGTAACAAATAGATCTAGATTCACAATTGCATTCAGTCGACATTGCTCTTGAGAGATAGCTGTTTGCAGCAAATAATATCTTTACAGCTCCTTGATGTTTTTTGAGAGCTAATAAAAAATAAAAACCCCACCACTGCTGTGATGGGTTTCAGAACCGCAAAATTTTGATGGCATGGATTGCAAAATCATTTAGTTTAGCTCTTTGATGTTTTTTGAGAGCTGACCAAAAATAAAAACCCCACCATTGTTGAGATGGTTTCCAGAACCACAAAATTTTGATGGCATGGATTGCAAAATCATTTAGTTCAGCTCTTTAATGTTTTTTTGGAGTTGAACAAAAATAAAAACCCCACCACTACTGAGATGGGTTTCAGAACCACAAAATTTTGATGGCAAGGATTGTAAAATCATTTAGTTCAGCTGCATATCGTATTTTTTTAAAAGCTCTAGATTGCCCTTTTTTTTATCAGCAACTCACTAACTTATGCCGGTGTGATGGCCTTTCCAGATATAGCTTTCTCCATACTGAGTTACTACAATTAGCTCCCCAATAACTTCATCATCGGCTGAGTCAGTACATGCACAATAAATTTTTTTTTCTTCACAAAAGGAGAATCAATAAAAACATTTGTGCAAAAAATAATATTGTGAAATGTGCTTTGAATACATTTCTAAACTAAACCTTCCACCACCCCCCCCCCCCCCTCCCCCCCCACACTTTTAAAAAAAAAAACAAAACCAACTACATCTTATATAT
>Ga0116229_10001049_pt1 | contig 41774 bp, 41 predicted proteins | sample S1TSphgellanicum_3_FD_87313 | JGI IMG/M metagenome (GOLD analysis project Ga0116229, IMG submission 87313) | Host-associated microbial communities from peat moss isolated from Minnesota, USA - S1T2_Fc - Sphagnum magellanicum MG | ecosystem: Host-associated > Plants > Peat moss > Unclassified...
TCTTTCAAAACAAAAAAATGAAAAAAAAATATGTTTTTAATCCCTAAAAAAAAAACAAATAAAAAAAAAAAATAAAAAAAAAAAGATCAAACAAAAAAAAAAAAAAAAAAAAAAGACAAATTATTGTCAAAATTTTTAAAAATCAAAACCAGTTTAAAACACATTCAAACTTATTATTAGCATGCTTAGAGATTATTGTTGAAATTTTGAAATATTCAGATTGAGGCTACCGGACTCTTGTTTTTAAGAACTTGACTTCATGCTCCCACTTCTGTGACTATTATTATTATTATTATTATTATTATTTTATTTGATAAAAAAAATTCCCACTTCTCACTCCTAAGGAGTTTCATTATGAAAATTAGAGACCAATTCACAATTTCTTGGAGTTTAATAATTTTGATTTGGGCTTGCAAACCAGCGAGTTTTACTTTGTTAAAACATTCCTCAAGACCCTAAGCTGACAAGTTGTCCATTTTATAAAAAACATTAAATCTAGACTGAATGATTCCTCTTTTAAGGAAAAAAAAAACCCTGAGAACTTGCTCCCCAACTATGCATCAAACATATTTTTAAAATTTTAATAAAAGAAGCACTTTCCAACCAGTGTCACCAATAATTTTCTCTTTTTTTTTCCTTTTTTTCCCCCCAATTTTGTGGTGTAACCAAAGTGGCAATCATCCAATATACACCCCTTATACCAAAAAAGCAAAAAGAAACAATTGAACTTAAACAAGCAACATAAATGAAACCTTATAAACCAAGTCAATCAAAAAGACTTCACAATCAACAACACAATCTCCACAAGAAAACAAATTTAAAAAGTTATCATAATTTGATTGTATGCGAAATGTGTTAATTTGTCTTAGCCATTTCAAATCTCTTCATATACAATAATCAACATAATTTTCACAAAATAATAATAATAATAATAAAAAAATTAATTATCATAATTTGATTGGGTATGAAATGTGTTAATTTGTGCTAAGCTTTTTGAACCTTTTTTTCTTATACAATCAACAACACAGTCTTCCTTTTCAAAAGTACCGATAGTGAACTAGTACTTACAAGTTGCATGCAAAATAACATGCAAATTACCAAAAAAAGGAGCCTTTTAACAAGAATTTAGAGTGTGGATTTTACACATCAATCAATCAATCTCTCATTTTAGTCACAGATTTTACTCCTCATCCGAAGGGAGGAACAAACAAACTAGGTTGTAGCACATTACTTGTGATTTCAAGTGTGCTTTTTACACATCCATTTTTTTTGTTTTACTCAGAGCTTCTACTTCTCATGTGAATGATCAAACAATAATTAATTAATTAATTATTCAAATATAGGAAAAACACCCATCAAGGGAACAAGAGAAGGGAAAAAAAAAGAAAGGATCGAAGTTTGTCCAAACAAAAGACAACACCCGGAAGCACAAAACGCACAATGGGGATAGACAAGGTTTTATTAGCACATTACTTATATGATTTGGAGTGTTCTTTACACATCCAACTCTTATCTTCTTTCCTTAGAGATTATACTCCTCATATGAATGAACAGACAAGGCTCTTTCTTGTAGCAAGCACATTGCTCTCTTGTGATTTTACTCCTCATATGAATCAACAGAACACAAGACAAGGTTCTAGCACCACAATACACCTACTTGTGATTTTACTCCTTGTTTGAATCATCAGAAAAACAATGTTCTAATAAGTTCGAATACACTAGAGATATGCGTAAAGTCAGGAAAAGACAGCACCAGTACCTTGAGTTTGGTCATACACAGGGTGAGATTTTTAAAAAAACCTGAAAAAAAAGTACATTAGCATTCAACGCCGGGTGAAACTCAGAAAACCATCGATTTTGATGGTTCCTCAGTTTCACCCTGTCTTTCTTTTTTTCCTGAGCCGCCTCCACTGCTGCTACATAGATTTTCACTGCTCCTACATGTACAGGTACTATAATTCCTCTCGAACCTTGTGCATTAAATGCTGGGATTCAGCGTTTCGTACTGAGTTTCAGCATTACTGAGATTTAATAAAATTTTCCATTACGGATACCCCTAAAAGAGGGGTTTGGGGTGGGTGAAAGGAGGTCCAAAGACAGGGTGAAGAAAGGGTGAATTTGCGCATACCTCTGATTACTTGTGCACTTATGCTGTTTGTTTTTGTTGGGCGGTTTGTCTTACTAGTGTTGCTTCCTTCTGCTCTGGTTGTTGCTTTTGAGTTTGGCAGTGGTGTTTTTTTTCTTCTTTTTTTAAAGCAAGCTTTGCTTTTGGGGATATACCCATTCATTGCTTTTGCACCTCCTCACTTTTCTACACACACTAGATGGAAAATCAAGCACTGGGTACGCTTGTTTTTTTTTTTTTTTGCTCCTGTTAGTGTGGCTGCATATATGAAAAATCAAGCACTGGTTAACACTTGCTCTGGCTCTTGTTAGTAGTGTGGCCGCACATCTTGTTTGCTTTTCAAAAATGGAAATAGAGAGCAATCTGGAGAAGTTTGCATACCAAGAAGAAAGCAAAACAAAATGGATATTATTATTATTATTTTGACTGAATTTTTCAGTTCCTTGTTGGCCTCATGAAGCTTGAGCAAGTTGCTCTGGAGAAGAAGTCTTAGAGAGTTTATCAGCAGCAGCAGCAACCTCTGAGTCATTGAACGGAGAGCTCTTCTTCTTTTTTTTCTTTTTTTTTCTTTTTTTTTCACCCCCCTTTCACATGGATTCTGTAGAAGATCTTCGTGGTGATCACTTCCTGGAGTTTCCAGAAGTTCAACCATCTATGGAGGTTTTCTGTTTTGTAGAAGAGAAGGAAGAAAAAGAAGATGCCTTCAAAGAGGTTAGCAAAAAGCGTGGAGAGATTGAAGGAAGAGGAGGGAGGCCGTCATCGTCATCGTCATCAGCATCAATGGAAGAAGCACAAGAACAAGAATGTGAGGAGCTTTTTCCAATGGCGATGGACTTAAGAACGCCATCAAGCAGTGGAAGTAGAGGATTGCAGAGGCTGTGGGAAGGAGGATTGTTTGAAATCGGAGATCACTCGGATGTCACCATTCAAACTGCCTTGTAAAGTGTTTCTCCCTCCTTCAGCACCCTTCTTCCTCTGTCACATCTTATTGCAAAGTCTCTTTCACACAGAGAGAGCAATTCTTACTCAACCAAGAATGTACAAGATTCTTTTTAGGTCTTGTTGAATCCAATGCAATTTTTTTCTTTCTCTTCTTGCACAAAGGAGATTTAAGCTCATTGTATACATTCTTGAACCATCGCTGACAGCTCCCATAGCTGGCTTCTTCATTTCTGCACACAAGAAAGAGAGTTTGTTTCTGTCCTAAATGTGAGACCTAAGTTTCCAGATGCAGCAGTGACTCGGACACAACTTCTGGTTTTCTGGGTTTTTAGTATGTAGTTGTTGTTTTGTTGCTTTTTTTCTGCTTGGAGTGGAAAACTCATACTCTACTCACAAGCGGAATTGCAATTGCAGCTGTCCATGTGCAACTTTTGGAAGAAATATGGAGAGGTCAGGGTTTGGCACAAGCTGGGGTCAAGTAAGTTTTTTCGATTGTCTTTTATTACTGATCCCATGCTTCAGAGTTTGTGAGTCTGTGAAGAATTCAAGAAAGACACGATGGGTAGTTTGTGCTGAATTTCAGTTTCCAAATCCGTCATGTACAATGTGCTGCAGGGTGGAATCTTTCTGCTTCTCTCTGTAGGCGCAGTGTCCTTCTACATTACCTATGTGTGCACAGGTTCTCCTTGGTTCATCTATGGCACTTTGAGCCTATTACTGCTGATGGCCATGTATGCTGGCCACTACCGAGTGCGCATGAGGCGAAGGTTTAACATAATTGTGAGTTTTATTTTTATCACAACCCTCCTCCATTCCTGTTCAACTTTGACTCTTTTCAGCATCAATAGACCTGTCACATGGTTTATTGCAATCCTTTATCTTGCACCACTTTCATTCCATCCATGGAGATACGCTTTCAGATTAACTTGTTTTTGGAGCTATGTGAATTGCTCATAGGCAAATCATTCTTTTGCATTATGGATGCATTTACAGTTGTAGCAGCAAAGTCAGATCAAGTATTAGGTTGACACTCAGTGTCAATGCTTGTCATTTTGCTCAGGAACCTGAACTCAAGTATGGTGTATATGCAGGGCAGTGAAGGTGGAAACACAGTGAGCTTGATAGATGACCACTTATATCACCTCATGTGTGGCTGTTGCTCACTCTGTCAGGTGTACAACTCAGTTCTGCCTTATTTTTCCTCTTCTGACAGAAAGCAGTTGTGTGTTCAGTTTTCCACCTGGATGGTCTGAATCTGAGTCTTGTTGCTACCAGAGGATGTTTTAAGATGCTGGAATTCCTCTGTTTGTTCAGTGGCAATGAATGGGCTTCTTCAAGAAATGTAGATGACAGGCCTTCAGACAATGACCAATTCAAACTGGACTGGTACTCAAAACTGTATCATGTACTCTTACCAGATCCATCTTGATCATTCTCTATCAGAAACTCACCCTGACTTCACATTGGTGTGTGCAGGAAGCAAGGACATTAAAATCAAACAATGTGCTAAATGGAAAGTGGCACGGTCGGGGGGATATACTGGTGATAGGCAGTCAAGTATTGTTCACACCTGCTGGCACAACACAGCTAAGCCCAGCAGCTCTTCAGAAATTCTCACCCTTGAGAAAGCTCCTGACAAAAGTAGATAAGACCTTGGCAGTCAAGGCATCAACATCAGATCCAGAAGCAGGTCATTCATGGAGCTCTCACACTGTACACCAGCAATCCCTGCCCTTATTGCAGCATTGAAGTTATCATGCTGGTCCAACAATTCTAGGGTTTTGCAATCACACAGGCAATACTGGGAGATGGTCTTGGAGGTGGGAGGGTGGACCAACTCCTCTTTACATTTCCAATGAAACATTTGTGAAGTTCTCAAAGCAATGTGAGACTCTTGTGGAGTTACACCTCTTCAGAAATTTGCAGTGACTGAGTACCCAACAGCACATTTACAGGGAATAGAAAAATTATGAAGCATAAACCAGCATGTTTCATATCATATCTGTTCTTGAAGATCATTTGGAATCAGGCAATCTACACTTTGAATGATTCAGATTTGGCACATACATGTCAAGAGGATTCTTTTAAGCAAGGTGAGAAATTGTTTCACCCATAAGCAAACTTGATATCTTGATTCTGAAAGCAATGTAGAGCATTTTTCTTTATGTCCACAAATTGTATGAGCAATTAACATTGTGTTTCATGTAGCTTTATACAACCTTTATTGTTTCTAATGTCTCTGTGATTTGCAGATTATGAACTGCTTTCTAATGTAATCTGTAAATTGAGATTACTGTGTTGCATTGTTTTGATCTGTGTGTAGATTAGTGGGCAGCTTATGGTAGTCTTCTTTTGCTTTTAGTAGTTTTTGGCCTTAGGTTGGCAGGTTCAACAAATTGATGCACTTTTGTTTTGATGATTTCAATGTGATAAGAAAACTTTTTATCACCTTCCAGTTCCAAGCAACTTAGAATGGAGAATTCTAACAGAATTAAATCGATGAGGGAAAATTCTACATTTTGCACTACTTTTTGTGTAACATAATAGTTGAATCTAAGCTATATAGAAAGGAGGATGCTCTGTGCACATCAAAAAGTGGTTGAGCCATATGTGCCTCTTGGGGTGGTACCATACTTCTTGACATTGCTCCAATCCCACTCTGGCCCTTCAATCAAAAGACTATTGCTGCATGGCATAGAAGAAGAACGAGATGATGGGACACAGCCAATTTTCTCTTGAGCTCGTGCAGCACTATGTGCTTTTCGGGCTGAAACTACCTGAAGTTCATTGCCATAAGCACAATCAAGGAACTGTTGAGCCGTCAGTTCAGCAAGCTGGGAGGACATCTCTTCCTCAAACTTTGCAAGAGCAAGGCATCTGAATGATGAATTCCTGGCCACCATGTCGCCTACCTGTGGGCCACTGTTCCATCCGACCATCTCCATTGAATTCCTCTCTCGGACTTTGCTTGTGTGATGATGCTTTTTTGTTCTCCCCATCTAATCCAGCAAAATCTGTTTGCATAAAACCTTGCACCCTGAAGAAGCCCTTGTGATTCCACCTGTCAACCTTCAGCTTTCCCAACTGCATATAGTACCCCCCAGGCCTCTACAACTGCCAAGGGTGAACTCCTCTATCACCATATTTGCAGCAGCAGCAGGAGAACCCATAAACCAAACATCAAACCATAACAGTTTAAGAGACTAACTAAGATATTGGTATTGTCTGAAGCATTTGACAGCCAATTAGGGTTATAGATCCTCTGTCTGAAATAGACTGTTTTTTCTTAAACTGACCTTTGTTTCTACATTGTACACTACTGAATGCTTGGTTTTGAACATTTCAAAAAATCTGCAAAATTGTGGCAGCTGCCCACACTGACATTGTTTCTACACAAAAGAAGAGGATTGATTCAAGTAAAGTGCAAGGCACATCTACCAAAAAATTCTATTGAATTCAAGCTTGAAGGCGCAAGTTATTAAGGGGAAACCATGTCAATGAGCTCTGCCTGAATCACAAAAGCAATTCAGGACAACCATGTCAACAACCTCTGCTTAAATTGCAAAAGCAATTCAGGACAACCATGTCAAAAGCTCTGCTTGAATCATAAAAGCAAATTCAATGTCACCTCAATTCTGACAATGTCATTCAAACTTAGCTTCACAAACTGCGTGCAGACACTCGTGCATTAAGATCTCCAATTCTTCTCAGCCCATGATCCACAAAGATGACAATACAATCATGCTCAGATGCTGATGTACAATTTGTTCATGAATCCTTTATTGCAATTTTCAAAGATGTAGCATACTCTACAAGGGCAAGTGCATACACAGAGATTTACACATTGCTAGGGCATGGGCATTTGCATCCGACCCCGTTGGAACAGCACTCAGTACAGGTCATATTGTGTCTATAGATTGGAAAGAAAAAAAAATGTCAGAAAAATATTAGCAGATTTCAATCTAAGCATGATGCACTTTAAAGAGCACTTTAGGAAAGAAAATTTTGTGCGCAGAATTGTCAAAGTTTTGTCTTCGGATTTAGTGCGTGATCGGGTCCACAAGTTTAGGGCTTTTCCGAACGAGGCGGATAGTCCGGCTCCTGCTGACCAAACTCGTCTTGATGCGCATTATACGACGAGAATCCTCGTGGTACGACAGCAATCCTTTCACCGACGACATCATGAGGTTGCTCGTCCGACTGCTGCTGCTTCAGCCCCGCTTCCGAAGAAGGCCGATAGTCCGATTCCTGTTGACCAAATTCATCCTGATGTGCATTATACGATGCAAATCCTCGTGGTACAACAGCAATCCCTTCGTTGATATGAGGCTTCTCGTCTTCAAACGCCGGCACTTCCTTCTTCTCAACCTTGTCTGCCATTTTGGCTTCCAAAGCTCTCAAAGCTCACTTTGAAACTTCCAACTGAGGGGGGTGGAAAAAAACAAAAGAAAAAAAAAAACAACCTCAAAAACTCACCAAAATCCTTCGTGCAATTCGATCTTTGCAATACACCAAAACGAAATCGAAAGCATCACGACACGGAAGAAGAGCGATTGGAAAGCGCCGCAGAAACGAGACAAGCGCGGACGCGTGGGCAAGCGAACGAAGGCAGGGGAGCGAACGAGCGACGAAGGCGAGATGCCAATCGAGAAGCCTAACCACGTCACATTCCACGTGTCTGAGGATAAACCTGATATCTGGATATTGAACCCCTCATAACCGTCGATCTTAGGTTTTCGACATCCCAATCGAGAAGCCGACTACCTCACCAGACACGTGTTAGTTAGACAATGCCAAATTGGTTTTATCCTCTGAAAATTCGTGACGTGCGCCAATGGGAAAAGCGCCGTCACGGTTTATCCGTTGGACGGTGAGTGGTGGGACCTAAGAAAATTGGAAATACTCGGCGGTCGGTGGATGGAAAGGACTCTCCTTCTTCGTGTTGTAACGATTAAAGTAATCCATAAACAAATTGGCAACAGTGGAAAATCCGCTGGTCGGCGACCGCTCTTTCTCGCAGCTGCGGGCTGAATGACACGTGTACATCGCCAAGAGTTGCATGACACGTATCAGATAAATTCTTAGATGGAAATTGTTTTTGGAAATTATTTATTTCTGGTAATATTGGATGAGGTTTATAATTAGCTTTTTTTTTTCAATAATTACACCCAATGAGGTTCTTTTAAAATAGAAATGGAATAATATTTTTTATGATTTTAATCTTTTTTTTTTTACAGCATCACATATTGACTTTTTCTCCTTAATAATATTTTCAATAATTTAACTATTTTTTTTCTTTTTTTTAATTTCAAGGTTTTATGGGATATAGTTTAATGTCTCTCACTTGGTGTAACCACATATTTAAAATCATAACTATATCAAGTATTTTTAAATTCTCATTTTGCACAAGATTTATTCTAATTATAGCCTTTCACAAATCATTATAATTTGATTAATCAAATACCCAAAAACAAACTAATTCCATATGTTAAAGCATGAAACATCATATCCTATACCTAAGTTTCACCATAGTCATTATACCCATACTTATATATACCTTATATTATTGCCAATTGGATATTTTAAATAACCTTTTCCATCTAAATTTATTTAATATCTCAAAACATGGAATTATCTTCATTTTTTTTTAATTTCATATCTTATATTTTGACCAATCAAATGCCCTATACAACTTAGTTACATATGTTAAAACATATACATTAAACCCTATACTTTCAAAACAAGCATTATGTTCATATTTATATATTTTATACCTTTCCTTAAACAATTTTGTCCATTTAAATTTAATCTCAACACATGAAATTGTTAATTATTTTAATTACATATCTTATACCCTAACCAATCCAATATCATGTATAAAACTTAATTACATATGTTAAATTATATGTAATATTATTTTTTTTGAACATAACCATTATATCCATACCTTTAAAAAAATTCTTTGAATAAGAGCAAAAGTTAACAATGTAAAGGATAATTCTTACACCTCAAGCCTCACATCATTGAAGATTCATAGTACCATAATATTTGAAATATCCATTACGATGATGCATTATCAATGTTTGGACACAAATACCCAAACAAAAAACAAATATAGATAGATTGCTTCTATTAGCTCGATTGGATGACAAAGCAAAATTGAATAAGAATTCAAACATACTCAAAAGATGTACTCAACATATTTCACTTAAAATCCATCAACAAATGGTATATATTTGTACAAATTTTTGTTCTATGAAAAATTTTAAACAACATTAATTTTCAAAACATTTTATTTGAATGTAATGATTCGGTTTGGTCCATGATGGAATACATATTGGAGCTCATTGAAATGTTTTTGGGTTTAATGGATAATAAAACATCGTTAGTAAACGTTTGTTATGAACATTCTTTAAGAAGCTTTCACTATAAGCTTTTATGATCATATGGTCAACAAAACCTAAATAAGTATCATGAATATGATAAAAGTTTGTTCTTCATAGTTATTGTTGTTTTGCAAACACAAAATTTTGTAAGTTCAGGACTAAGGTGTTTTTTTGGGGGATTGTATTCTAAGCCTCGTTAAAAATCAATATTCAAATTTGTAAAGAATGTTCAGTTGAACATCCAACTATAGCAATTTTAGATGAACAAAACCAATTCACCTAAATTGTTGTGACATACTTTAGTAGTTGTGAAATGTTTATCATGATACTAAACAATGTTCCTTACTATAAACATAAAGATGTCAAATTTGTATGTGAATAAGCAAATTAGTGTACAGTATGAAATACGTATTAACTTTATTGCATATTGGTCCACATTTTCAAACAATGCAATATCTACATCTTCATCTTCATTTCCTTTTCAACCTTGCATTATCTCATGAAAGATTTGATTATTTTCCCACCTCATTATGTCACCAACACAATACACCTAAAACCAAAATCATAATAACAATAATAAATATTTTTTACAAAAAGACATAACTTTCATTTTTAAATATCTCAAATATTGAAGAAACAAATGTGCACCAAAAATAAATATTTTGAAAAGGTTACACATTTACTCACCATTACAAATATCAAATATAAATACCATAGTACCTTGGTAGATTCTACATTAATTACATTATTTGTATAGATACTAAAACTTTCAAATTTTAGTTTTTTATTTGAAGGATAAAAAATAAATGAAAGAAAATATATAATTTTTTGGCATATTCTATTATTTGACATGGAATTTTCAAATTTATTAATTCTTTGACAAACATGTGTTGATGATGCCCGTGTATTATGGTATCTATCAATTGAAATTTATTAAAAATATTACATTTTATTTATTCAAGCCATGGTAAATCTAGTGGGAATCTCAAAAAACATTATTATATTTGAAAAACATTATTGTGTGGATTCATCCCAAAATTAATTCATAAATAGAAATGTTTGCCATTCCACAAATGAACTAATGAAGATTATCTTTTTCCTCCAATGGTCACATCCCATTATTTGCAAAGATCTTGTTGTCGCATAATATTATTTAAAATTTGACAATAAATATATATTAACAAAATGATAAAGGGCAACATGCATTGGAAAGGAAAATTAATAAATTTTGCACAAGATCATAATCAAACAATTGATGTTATCAACATTGTTCCAATATCCCTTCTATGAATATCAAATTTAATTGTAATTCATTTTGTTGGTATATCTCAATCACCCCTTGATGTAACACAAAATTGCAAATTATTAAACATTCGAAAGGATGTAGTCACAATTTGTTTAACATCATTAAAACAAAATCACATAAATTATCATGATGTTGCAATAGATCAAACAACATTGAACAAACTTCATGACAACAATATTGTTCATACAAATACTACAATCCATATTCGAATTAACAAACGTAGATCTAGGAAATGTTGAACACTAGCCAAACATGGAACAAATATCAGTAACCTACAATGTAAAACTAAACAAAATAATGAAATGTAGTTAAAATTCCACTAATTGAAACACTTCAAATCATAAATATCAATGGCAATGACATTGATAATTAAAAATGTTCACAAATTTTATAATAAATATTTAGCATAAAGATGATTCAAGCATAATTAGGGGTACTATTTGGACTATCACAATTGTAATTTTTTAAAATTATAAATGAACTTATATTCAACAAGAACCTTAACAAAAATTTAATTATTCATGTTTTAATAGACTTTGGTGGGAATCATATTGGGTGCATTTCTGTTTTTTAGGTGCCACTTTTAGAATATCCATTGCTTAAATTTGGAGGTTTCATGGCTTCAAATTGAATGCATCGTTAAATTCTTGTAATGTTTTTGCATGAAGCTTTTCAAGATGTATTATGTTGTTAGAATCCAAAATAAATTATGATAACAAAAATAGGGGATGCAAAAGCACAACAATGTGTCTATAACCAATCCTTTCACTATTTAAGAAACTTTTAAAAGATCTCAAATTTTTATTTATGACAATTTTTTTTACTTATTTTTTAAAAAATTTAATCCCATGATTTTTTGTTCATTTTTGTCATTTATTATCCAATTCACATTGAAATATTCAAACTTTCACATGGATTTTTTAACCAATTACATGTTTAATAATATTTAGAAGTTGGTCTACCAATGCTTTTGACCAAAGGGATAATTATACTATTTATAATTTGATAATTATTATAATTTTAATCATTTTAACTAATGTAAAGATTTGGAACTTCTAAAATGTCAATAGTGAATCACCTAACCATGTTTTTATCCATAACATGTTCCTTTCAATGATGCACAATTTGAAATTTGTGAATGAGTACAAATATTTTAATTTAATAACATGTAGTTTTTCAACTTTATTTCCCTTTGGAATTGATGAACCAAAAATGAAAAACCATCCATTCAAGTTAACATTATAATCAATCCATACAAGATTCAATACACTTTAAATAAATTCAAACACAAATGCAACACAATTTTTACTATAGACACATGTAAGAAATGACCACTTTGAGATAATACCCAATTCATGGTTGGACAAACCATACCCACAAACAAAGGTCATTACCTACACTTTAAAATTTGTACAAAGGATTAAAAATTATGTTCATTGAAATTTTGTACTAACAACTAGGACTTGTGATTGGTGTAGTTGGAGACATATTCCAAATTATTATCCCTAATATTGATCAAACATTGAAAGCACACATAATACATCCACCAACACATGTGTTGGTAGATTTTAACAATTTCATAAAAGAACATTCAACATTATCAAACATAGCTTTGGATGGACTTCCTAAATATGTTGTGCTAATTTAGCTAATTTCAAAAATCATGTTATAGAAACACCAAACACACAAGTATAAACATACAAAAATGTTCATAATATAAAAAAACTAACTTCCTTTAATGTTCACTTTTTATTTGACTAATTACAAAAGACAAGGACACACATTAGATTCCCTTATAAGAGGCATTCAAAAGCCACCACATGGTAAAGAATTAAATATATGTAACCTATATGTAGCCACATCATGATTTGCAATATGCAAGGACTTGTAACATTACAAGACATCCAATTTGAAGACCTTGAAAAGTTCATGTTATAACAAGATAATAAACCTTTCATGACTATAAAAACAAATGACAATAACTTAGCAATGACAAGTATATTGTTTTGAAATAGCATTGTATATGCCTTTTGATGCGATCAATTTTGTAACAAATTCATATCAAATTGGAAAATACAGAATGTTAAAAACACATGAAAATATATTGCTAGATGATATTGTGAGGTTAATAAATCAACATATATCAACCACCATGTAGATGATATATAATAGCCATTTCAAAACAAAACAATATCAACAACATTCATACCTTGGTTTACATGGAAACTTACATTACAAACATAAGTGTTTACAACATACCTATTCATATCAATGGCAATCACTGAATATTATCTCCAATTGAAGCACATGAAAATTTTAACCAATGTATAATCATTGACTTTAATATACCATCTAATAATATTTTGGGACAAGAAACATTTGTAAAATTACAACATTTCATTTCATCTTCTCCATTAAATTACATGTATGCCCATGTCATGCATCAAATTGATACTTCTATGTGTGGTCTTTTTGTTATAGCTTATGCAATTGATATATAACATTCAATTTCCAACCCCAACATTCAAAATATATAAGGTTCCAAATGAGAACCCATTATGGGATTTGTTTATTTAATTGTTTTTCATAAACATACCTAAAACAATCGACAAATAGTTTATAATATTTTGGCAAATCTATTTCTTATCTTTCATCCAATATTATTTTCCTAGCCTTTAAAAAAAAGCAATTGGTGTGATTTTTTCAATATTTATATTTGTAATTTTTGTTGAAAAACAATTGTGTGAAATTTTTAAATTATACAAATCAATTACTTTCAACCTAATTAACAAAACATTCAAATCCCAAATATGAATTGTATGACATGAAGTTTGAACAATAACAAATCAAATCTCATTTCATTGAATGTTGCTTTGTAGTTAATGACAATATTTAGGTTCAACATTACAATCATGTAATATTCCCATTTGATGTATGCGTAATAAAATATATGGGCAATGATTTTAAAGTTGAAGTTTCAGGTGAAAAAACATTGAAAATTGTTTTGAATATAGAAGTGGGATTGCAAATCTCATCATAAATTGTGTACAATATAGGATATAGAATATAAGGTTGAGGTATGGTGAAAAACATTTTGAAAATTTGCATACGCCAAAATTAAACTTTATCAATTATCAATAAAAAAAAGTATGTTAAGGCACATTTTAATTGAAATGAACCAAAAGTGCTCATTTGATCAAGTCCTTACAAGTGGGTAGTTAAATCAAAATGATGTGATTAAATATGATTGACAATTGAAGGAGAATATTCTTAAAATCATGATTCACATGTCAACATTTTGTTTTAACTACTTATGACCTAAGAAGATGTTTTATAATATTATTTAACGGTGCATTAAAAACATTCCCATAAATATGTCATTGAATGTTTTTTGAAAGCTTTCAAAAAGTCCATTAAGGAAAGAAAACAATGATACACACATTTAAATGTGCTTTTGGATATTCCATATTTATTAAATTCATTTCAAACTTTCCAAATGTTTTCATCATACATTAAAAATAATATTATGAAATTTCATTCAAAACAATCAACACTTTTGATTTATGATTTGAAATAAAACATATATAAAGACTTTTGTTATGGGGGGATTGGCCTATTTGAACAAAAATGCATGTTATATATTTCAAATTTTTTTTAAATAACAGCAAATTGGTTTTTTTTTTTGTTATGACAATGTTGCATTGCACATTAATATTAATGTGCAATGCAACAAAGCCATAGTTGAAATTTCTTTAGAAAATTTTGACATTGAAATTTTTAAAATTCCTCCACATATGTGTTTTTTTATTTTCTTATTTTATTTTCCTTTTGATTTTATTTGCTTTCAAAATTGAATTTTCTTTAATCCATAACAATGTTGAAAGTTAAATTTTCTTCTATATATGCTTATTTGGGGGCACAATACACCTCATTTCAATCATGATGTTATATTTATAACATCTTTGATAAGCTACCTTAAATCAACTCACAATATTAAAAGAGCAATGTTAACCTTTGTAAACTCCAAATGATTCACAATGTCAAAACACTTTGCAACCTTTACAAACTTTGCAAACTTTAAAGTGTCTCACAACTTTGAAACTTTTTCCAACCTTCATAGAAAAAATGGAATCCACATAAAATTTTGAAAGGGGTGATTTTTGTACATGCAAAAACAATATAAGAAATTGCAAACAAAAAATAGAATGGTAAATAAGAATGGAAGAAATTTATTTCACTCAATGTTGAACCCTTTATTGGCCCACAAATATTCTACCATAATCACTTTAAATTTATAATGAACTTGAGAATCCCTTAATTCTTATGTGCCCTCCATGAAATATGCTTAAAGGTTATACCTCTATTCAACTAGCATACATTTGCAAGCTATCAAAAAATGACTACACATTTGGCTCCTTCTCATCTTCCATCTCATGTTATGTAAAAATCACACAACAAATCATGAGTTCATGAATTGCATCCATTCACCACATGTGTATGGATTTTGAATGATAACAAATCTGAATTACAAGGCCCCAAGGTCCAAAACATTTTTCCACATCTTTCCTCGTGTTTTCCTACACCTTTGTAAAGTGTTGTATGAAGCTTCTTTTCATCAAATGAGGTTCATGTATGGTTTGTGCACAATGCAATATCAGAATAGATAAATACCACCCACTAGAAAATAATATCAAAAGTAAACATTGCCATTCACTTTAGACCTCAAATTGTTTATTGCCCTATTCGACAAGTTTGCACTCAAGGACAATCAATTTAACACATTAATGTCATTATCTCCTCCTAAACACCCAAAGAAAACATACCATATCCAAAACCACTAGTATACAATGACCTTTCAAATTATGGAGGTGCATAATTAAAGCCCTTAATGCTTGCCCCTTACCAAGTTATCCACACACCCAATCCCACTACTACTATGCTACCACCTTTAATTTTCCAAAGTTTGAGCAAGTTGTTCCTCCCCATCATCATCTTTGAGATTCTCTTCAAGTTCGAAGAGCAAAAATTATCTCCAAAGTTCAACCATTTGTGGTGAACTACTTCCATGCATGGGTCTTGACACGAAGAGAGGTCAATTGCATGGGTCAATGCCAATTTGCAATGCACAAAGAGCTTTTAGTCAATAACACTTCTCAAAAAGCAACAATGTTTGTTGTCACAATTGTTGGTCAATTTTTGTCCATACAACTTTTGTTTGGAGGTGTGAGAGGGGGTGGTTGAAAAAGTTTGTAAATTTGTGTTATGAAAGCCATTTACATAAAGTATCAATGGAAATGTTTTTCAATTTACAACATAGTTTCAAAGCTGAAATTAAGATTTCAAAAAATAGGGTTTGTAGTATTTTTTTGGTGTTGAAATCATATTTAAATTGTAAACTATAGTTTGAACATTGAAAATTAGATTGCTTTCACTTCGACATACAACTCAAATCATCTTTGTCTTTAAAACCTTACCCAAACACTAAAACATAACTCAAAAATTAGAATTGAATATTCTTAAAAAGGTGTTGTTAAAAGCACAAACATGAAACTTTTTATATAAATTAATGTAAATTACATTCCTAATTTTTTATGCAAAAGTAACACCTCTGAAACAAAATGATCCCCAACCCAATTTCTATGTATATAGTAAAGCCCCATGTCATCATTGTCTTTAAAACCTTACCCAAACACTAAAACATAATTCAAGAATTAGAATTGAATATTCTTAAAAAGGTGTTGTTGAAAGCACAAACATGAAACTTTTTATATAAACTAATGTAAATTACATTCCTAAATTTTTTATGCAAAAGTAACACCTTTGAAACAAAATGATTCTCAACCCAATTTCTATGTATAGTAAAGCCCCAAGATGGCAACATTTTAAAATAAAAGGCTTAAGACAAGACAAAAACCTAGCCCAACATTTTGAGAATTTCCCCTACCCCATCATAAAGCACAAGGCAAACATTATCATGCACATGAACATATGCAGATCTTGTCCTAAACAACTTGGGATCATGTGGGGTAAAAAGCAAACTTTTTTTATTGGCAAAATTTAGCCAAAAAAAAAAAAGAAAATTTGAAAGTTAAAAAATGAAGTAATGTTGAAGGTTTTCAAATCCTTGAAGTGAGGAATTTTTTAATTATTTTTGCCAGATTTCATATTTGGTCTTCAATGTTTACCCAAAAATATGAAACGATGATTAAAGTTTTTGTAAATCCATATTTGGTTTATATTCAGATTTGGCTAAATCTTCCTAAGATGATAATCAATTTTTCAACATCTTCCTATGGATGGTCACCATTTTGGCTACACTTTTCTTTTTTAAATAAAAAAAGATTGGTAGGAGGGAAAGGAATCTTATGCCAATTCCTTAAGTTGGTATTAGATCCCACCCACTTTAAAGGAGGAGGCAAAAGAAAAGTTTTCTTTTCGAGGAGGGAAATTCACGGACATAAGGTGCTCTCCAAGTGCACTAATCTAGGGACCTTCAAATTGGATTGGGATGTGAATAAACTTCAATGCAATCAAAGTTGAGTTCCAAATCATATTTGGGTTTAGGGATTTAGATATCGAAAATTGTTGAAAATTTTGTGATGAAAAAGATCATAGCCACATGAAAACATGATACCATAGATGCACCACAATTCTCAAAAGTTGGTTCATAAGGTCAAAATGAGAAATCATATGACCATTCAAAATGGCAAAGTGACCTAGTGAAAGTTGTTATGAGAATGAAACAAAAAAATGAAGGACTTGTTGAATGAATTTTGGGCACCAAAGAGAATTAGGGGAAAATGGTGGGGTAGATCTTTCAATCAAATGCAAAAAGCTTATTGAATTTTTACTTTCTTTCGCCGTTGAAAAACTACCAATGGGGCCAATGATTTGTGTTGGTGGGTACTCTTGTTTACTTCTTGCTTGACTTTTCACTTACCTTAAATCATTTCGGTTTAAATTATAAATAAAATTTTCACTTCTAGTTTGTTAGGGTTTGTTGGCCTTGCTTACCAAGTCAAGGATATTGTGTTTAGATTCATTATAGAGTATACTAGGAGCTTAAAGGATTTTGACCCCTACATAATAGGTCTATTTTTATATAAGGATTTTTGAAAGATGATATTTTGGCTTGTGTTGAAACTTGAGATTAGTTATAAAGTTATAATATCTTGAAGGATTTTGATTTCTTTTAGAGGATTTATTGAAGATTATTTTTTTTGCAGGGTGAAATATTTGAGTTTCCATAATTCTTCTTTTGCCTTAAATATACCTTTTTAATGTAAATGACAAGGCCACAATGTGACACACACACCCCTTGTTAGGGTTACATTGAGTTTTAGATTTGCATACATAAGCTCAAAACAAGCATTGGGACTTTCACTTCTTGCTACTAGGTACTCACTCTATTCAAAGAATCTTTCAACTCCTATGCAACAATTGTCCCTATTGGTACTAACTATTTATAGAATCCTTCAAACCTTTTGCAACAAAAATGTTGTTGGATAGTGGCTTTTCAGTACAATATGCTTACCCTTTGCAAATACCAACCAATGGTGGAAGAACAAGGGATTGGGGTAAAAGTACAACCCTAACCTAGCCCAAAGGAAGCTTACTTATATGAAAAAGTCTAATAATGTACATTGTGGTCATACTTTAGGAGCACAAGAAGGGAAGGAGAAGGAAAGGGGGGAAAGATTTGGTTATTGTTGGGTATGAACCTTTTCTCTCTTTTTTTCCAATAGTTTTTTTTAATTTTTAAAGAGGTTTGTTGGGTTACAAAAAATAGGTCTTAAAATAAGTATGTTGGTAAGTACAAATTAGGTATATTAGGTAAGTATATTAGCTTTGATAGATAGATAGACATTAATATTTCTATTGCACAAATTTTGATTTTGTAATATTGAATGCCAAGAGCATCTCCACCTACACTACCAAAATGATGGCTTATATGAAGGGTAGTATAGTAATCAAATTGTGTGAAACTCACTTTGGGTCTATAAATATGCACGAGATACAATGCCCTCCAAAGTCCAAAGGTGTGAAGACAAATAAATAAATTATTTATTTATTTATTGGGGAGTTGTGATAATTGGCCCATGTGATGACTTTTAAATGGTCTCTCACTTTATACCATCCATTTCTAGAATAGTGATGGGGGGAAAAAATTAACATTGTACGTTGGATGGGGTAAACATGAATTGAGGCCCAAATAACACAACTTATGGGGAGGTGTGGATGAGAGATGCTCTTAAAACAACTCACAAACTCATATTCAATCACATAATAATAATCATAATAAATAAATAACAAATTGCATCTCAATGAATCTATAGTAATTTGAATAGAATTTTCATTATATTTTGTGGAATCATCGTCATACCAACTTCTTGTTGTGCTATACAACTCAATTGTGAGAGTCTTCATGAATAATCTCATCATCTTCAATTTCTTGTTCCACGTGTTGGGAAAATTGGCACTTGGGTCATTTGGGTCAAAGACATTTTGTTTGATTGTGGGATTGCACATTTGCACAGCATGGTTTGTTTGATGTGGATTGAGTGAATGTTGAAATTCAATTGGTAGCTAAAGAGTTGTTCAAATGTAGTCTGTATTCTTATGCTTGTTTTATTTTCCCGTACCAATGATGACAATGGGATGGTTTTGTTTTCCTTTTTTCAAAGAAGTGCATTGTATCCTTTTGGCTAAGAATCACAAAAGAGCATCTAAAACAATTTTTTTTTTTTGGTTTCTTCTACAATTTTAAGTTGAAATTGTAAGATTGTGAACATGATTCGTATGTGAAATTTTTGTGACTTCTTTCATCCAAACTCGTGAAAATAATTATTGAAATGGCATCATCAAGGAAATATTTGATGGAACCTTGAAGAGTGTGTATTTATAAAATGCTTCATGATTTGTTCTATAGAAGTTTCTCAAGTTTGTATTTTCCCCTATGGAATTTAGTGTCAGATTTGTTTTATGGGTAGGGTCACAGTGGTCTTTTGAAATCCCCAATACTTCAATTCATGATGGATGGTCTCAACTCTACAAGAATGGTTGCATGATTTAATTCATGAATGGCTCCAAATTAAAGGCCCCAAAAGTGGCCTTCACAAATTGCATAACTTTGCTTGAGATATTATTATCTTCAAATAAGATTTGGTGTGGGTGCTTTTGGAGGCCCAATCTTGAGATCTTCACCATCTATTGTTGTGTTTCTCATCTTTGTGCAAATTAAAACCCATTGTAATTTAAATCTAGCCATACAATGATCTTAAACAATGTGGATCTAAAATGTTGTGCATTGCAATAATAACCCAATGGTTTTGAATTTTCAACAATTTTGACAAATATTAATAAATTTTGTTAATTTCTTTTCAGCTAGACATTTTATGAACTATTTTGTGCCAAACATTTTTCCAACTACAGAGATGGCTTTTCACTAGTAGCCCTCTTGCTTACAAAAGTGGAAGGGGGTTCCTCACTAACCAATGTAATATATAACTCATTAATTGTCATACCCGGACTTGCTAATCTTCGTAACAAAGAGAGCATGTCACTTGGTTCCTTGGGTCTATTAAAGTACGCAAATATTGTTATTGTCATCAAGAAAAATGCACAAAAGAAAATTGCTTTTTGTGCAAGGTGAACCCCCAAATTTGTCTGCCATGTCCGAGGACCCTTTTTCCTGGAATGTCCAGTACCCATGGGCTTTTACTCATGGTAAAGCACAAGGTAGAGGTCATCATGAACCTAGACATATGTAGGCATAAAAGAGGAATCTTTTCTAGAGCATCCCTAGCGTACTCGGTATGTGGCCCTGCAAAAAGTATTTCTCACATCCAAGTTTTAGTTATCTACTCTTTTGCAACCCCACCCATAAGACTAAAATTGGGACAACAAATAGGTGGGAGACTACTAATAACAAACCACCTAGAACAAATCATTATGATTGCCCAATCAGAAAATCAATCACGGAGGGAGTAGAAGTCAATTTATATTTATTACACTCTTCTCTGGCATCTGCACAGCTTTGCTGAGCCATTTTGCTGAGCCAAACTGGCATGTTTTGACTTTTCTTCATCTAAGTTTAATGTGGTGGTGGGTCATATACTGAGCACTGCTGGGGATCCTCTTTTCACACGTCTCCTTAAGAATGAGAGGGATTTTATCTTGTGGGCATAAGTACCCTAAGATAAAAAATCCCTCTCTTAAGGAGTAGGCACAAGATCTCTCCTCTTTTCTAGGAAGTATATTCACAGGTAAAAGGTGCCCTCCACATGCACTAAAAAGAAATTCTATGAGTACGTTACTTCTATCTATGGGAAATGTTTACAAAGTTGCAAAATTTTGAGAAGGCTATATAACAATCCCAAGCAAACATAGGCTTGTAAATAGAACAACATACACCAAAAGACAACCTGCAATTTCTTGTGGACAACACTTGTCCAAGACTCCAATTTACCTTCAATTATTGCACTTTTAAGACATAAAGTTCAGGAGCAAGTGTTGTTGTGTCATGTGTCCATTTGGAAGATCTCCATTGGCTTTTTTTGTGTGAGAGTTTGTGTGAGAGACAAAGAGTAGGGAAAAAAAAAAGAGAGAATCCCCACGTATTTTTGACTTTGTGGAACCAAATGGGATTGACCCAATGCAACTAGAATTGGATTGCATCACCAATTAAGGTATGCTTTTTTATTTTGGGTGCAAGCACCAAAAAATAAAAGTCATTAACATGATGATACTTACATGGAACACATGGAATTTGACACTTGCTTATTATTGTTTGTTCTAACACAAGTCCATTTTCAATGTTTGAACTACTACATTATGTGACATTGGAACTATTGCATAGGTTTCATTTCCATTTGGAGTGTTGGGTTCAACATTTTTGACATTAGAATAAAAAATTGTGATGTTTCAATTTTATAGTGCAAGCAAGACACTAGGGTGCTTCTAGGATTGGCACGTTTTCAAGTAGGTTTCCATTATGCGTAAACCCTATGGTGATCCGGCTAGTTGATGAAATTGGCAACTCACTTCCATTTCGAGGGACTTACGCTATACTTTTTGAACTACCCTCTCACTATCTTCCAAGGAAAGTCAAGGGTGCACGAGGACGACAACTATGGCAAGGTTTGTTTATGAAATTTGAAGCTCCATTTTTTCAATGTACATTTCCTCAACCAAAAAGTTCATCAGCTCAAAATAAGACACATGTGTACCTTCTTCGAATATTATTATTATTATTATTACACCATCCACAAAGTGAGGGAAATTGCAAGAGAGCTGAATGACCCACACCCAAAAGAGTCATGGGTTATGTGACCCGGCACCAACCAGTGCACCATCCGTTAGAAATCCATTATGACTAAGTTGTGGTTGTAGACCCAAGTGAATGCATATTCCTTGCTACAAGCCCATGGCTCAACAAAAAAAACCCTTATTGTGGTGTCTTTAAAATGGGATTCTTCATTTCTTCCTTTGGGGAAGAAAATAATAATAATAATAATAATATTATTATTATTATAGTAATTATTATTATTATTATCATCAATTTTTTTTGGTTTTTCTTTTTTCTTTTTTCCTTTCCAATTTTGTGATGTAGCTGAAGTGGCTATCATCCATCCATGAAGATTTACCTAAATTTGGTTTCTAGTACCTACTGGGCTTATAGGCGTGAGACAACATGGTAGAGTCAGACCTTTTGTCTTTGGAAATTTTTTAAATGGCATATAACAAGCACTTTGTTCTTTGTTTGCAGTTGCATCAAAATAATCCTGATTTCCATCATCTTATTTGGACTACCCAAAAACAACCAAGTACACTTTTCCCACTTTCTATAAAGGACTTGGAGAAATTTCCTATATGCACTTTTTATCCATGAACATCCCTTCTCATTTCTAAGAGAGATCTTATGACCTTAAAGTGTGGAAGAGAAAGTGTGCTTGTAAGGTCCTTCCCACTCTTAAGAATCCTCCCCCATATGTATGTCTTGTTATTAAAGGTCAGTTCACATTTGGAGTAACATCACTGATAAATTATCATTTTATTAGCACATATCACATATAAAACACCTTTTTTGATAAATAGCTGACATGTGTTGCTATTGTGATGAGGTGTTCGTAAGTTACCAACAATCAATATTGTCAAATGATAAGCTAATAATGTTGCATAAGTAAAATCTTGCAAATATGTATATTTTTGGTGCCTATCAATGTTGATAGTTTATTGATCCTAACTAACGGGTGGTAAATTATTGATCTACAACTTGACCATTGTTGCGATCTCTTTTGCATCTTGAACACAATCCTTTTGCACCCTTCTTTAGTATCTTGAGCTTTTGTATCTCAAGAAGCACAACACAACTTTCATCCCCCTTCACATTTTTTTTCCATTGTGGACTTATACATAAATCCATCTTTTGCATTTGTTGTTTGCACATCATTGTTATGCAAGTTTTCAAGTCTTTAATTGCTTTTACACAACAAACACCAAAGAAATAGAAATCACAAATGACATCAGCTCTTTATCACAACATGCAAATTTTGTAGCAAAAAGGAAGGGGAGGAGGAAGGGAAATTGTGTAACATAAAAATTTGATGTGATTATCTTGCTCACCTAATTGGTTGAGTTATGTGGGTCAAAACTCATAATATGCGACTTTTAATCATTTCCTACTTACCAAACTCCAAAACCCCATCCTCATGGATGTTTTTTGAAAATCTTTTTGATCCTAAATGATGAATAGGAAATTTCAAAATTAGGCCCCACCTTCATGGATGATATCTCAAAACTTTCTTTCTTTTGAACAATGAATAAGCAATTTCAAAATCAAACCCCATTTACAAAACATAAAATTCAGTCAATATGAATAATGATCAATCCTTTCATTACAATCTTTTCAAAAAAATTGCAAGTCTACACATAGCTTTAAAAACTAAAATGATTAATCCCAAACATTTGTCTTGCAAATTTTGTTGAGCCGGTCCATCAAAATGGTTATGAAAAATTGTAATACCAATTAATGCATGAAAGATTGGTCAAAAGCAAAAACTGGGAATCATTGGAAAATAAGTTGGATGCAGAAGGGAAGCTCTTCAAAGTATTATCGAACTAGGAGTGTGAGGAGTGATGTACATTGATGATCCATTGGCAACTAATGTGATTAAAGGATTCGGAATGGCATATGAAATCACCATCGTAATAACAATGTTTATTGGAAAAAATTGGAGAAGAAACCAATGATTTGAATGCATGCCCCAAAACAATATTAGGTGCAAGAACCAATTTAGTAGTTACAATTACACATTTAATGCTAGGGGCCTCAACATTGTTTTCACTGAACTCTTCATTTAACAAGTTCCAATCAAAGTTGTGTGAAAATAAGACATCATCTTTGACACACTTAGGAATATTGTCACCAAAACATCTACTAAGGTTTAAACCTAAAGTTTGTATTTTCTTCATTTGGACTATACATTCAAAAATTAAATTATGAATTTTTTTTAAAGATTTAGGTGATATTTCAAAACATTATTGGGAAGAAACAATGATTTTGTCACAACCTTAACATTGAGTTTGCGACTATGTATGAAGTGCAAGGGCCCATGAGGCCAAAAGAGTGTGTTTGGATGTGAAATATACTCTCACAAATGGGGGAGAGTGCAAAAGATGGAGCCCAATGACTCCCAAATGCACTTGTGTGAGAATCCCAAATGTTCAAAACCTTGGTTTAAAAAGTAAACAAGCACCAAATTGGGTCCCCATGAAACCATTGGAAAGGTCTTGAAATGTAGGTGCCTATTATGCCCTTTCATTGTTCATTTAGACCTAAAATGCATGTGTTATGATCAAAAGAAGGGCCAGGAGTCAAATTGGGAATTTGACTTTCGAACACAAATCCCCTTAAAGCAAAGGTCGAATGATCTTTGATTGGAGCGTGCAATAAACCATTGGAAAGATCTTTTTGAGAGCTATACGTCATTGCCTTCACATATTCAAAACAAGTTTGAATTGAAAAAGATATGAACATCCAAAAATTTTGGACAATAAGAGTCTCAGTTTTGAGACTCCCATTTGGAAGTCCTAGGAAAAAATGTCATTTGGATGTCACCCCCACAGAAAGTCACAAAGTACACTATAAGGAAAGGAGCGGTGCCTCCTCCCAAAGGTTGCAAGCCATGTAAAGTTTGTGTTTAAAGTTGTTTTTACTAAGTCTGCCATACCAATTGCATTCAATTTACATCAACCGCCCTCTTTCTTTGGTTATGCAAGTTGATTTCATCTTGAACTCTTGCTTGTGAGTTCGTTTTAATCCCATCCCAAAGCTTTAGCATGCCTTTTTACCCTCAAAATGTTGTGAATTAAAAAACATGCTCCAATTTTATTTATTTTTCATTATTTCACTTTAAGACCCACATTTGGGTTTCTTAAAGAATTTGGGGTGTGTTAGTTTTACAATGGTGGGTTTTGAACATGAACATGACCAACATGCAATCCACTAATTTGTGGTCGAAAAAATTGATTATCGTGCACACCATGAAATGGCAATGATTACGATAATTGAACAAGAAACACGGGAAGGAAATGTGGATGAATTAGTCTCACACTAGTGCTAAAAAATGGTCTTTATGACACTTGAAAACCATTGCCAAAAATTATGTGTCTATAACATTTGAGATCCATTTCCAGAAAAGGGTTTTTGTGGCATCTTGGTTAGTTGAATTACACATGTATGTGGCATTTGAAAACCACTGCTAGAAAATGGTCTTTGTGGCATTTTAATCAATGAAATTGGGCATGTTTGTCAAATTAAACCACTTTAGATTGTTTGATTCACAATAGGCAATATGTAAGGCATTACATTAAATGATGGAATTTTTGTGATAATGGGAAACAAAACAAGTTAACAAATGAAATAGCCAACAAAGAAACTTCAATAATAGGTGCACAATCTTTAGAGGTTGTTACCCTTGGCAAATCAATAACATTTTTTTAAACCCCTCTCCCAAACATTTCCTTAACATGCCATTGAGCCATTGGCTTGCCTAGATGTTCATCATATTGCACAATTGCCTTTGTATTCTCATCATGAGGAGCACAAAAAACATTTTGTGTGATACGAACTTTCAATTCCTTTGTTTTATTATATTTGTCCAATGTCTTGAGGTTTTGACGACTTGTCAATAGACACATGATTTTAACCAATACATTAGCTACATCCATCCTTGTAATACTTGTCACACAATTTGAATGATTAGTCATGCCCCCTTCTATGTTGTAGTTTTTGGCCATGTTGTGCATCTAATGTTACATATGGCCTTCATTACAATTGACAATCTTGTACCAAAGGGTGTCTCATGAGTTATGTTTGATTAATAGAAAAAAATGACCAATGTCTATTTATGGCATATGAAAAATCCAACAATTGAAAATATACAAAACATCAAGGTCATGGGAAATAATAACAGGTTTAAAAAGTTAATCTTAAAAACATTTAGTCTTAAATGACATAATTTTTTGAAAGTTGTTCATCATATCTATCACACAATGATGTAACACATAAGTATTAAACAAATAAAAAATAGATAAACAATGACAATAAACAAAAAAACATCTTCATTAATGTAAACAATAATATATTTATTTCAAAAACCTATAATCTTCTTCATCCATTGCCATAGCAAAATTTGCAATGAGAAACTTGTATAATTCAAAGCTTTTGTGAATCAAGAACATAACAAAACAATAATATGCAAAGTGCATCTAACAACCAAGAAAAGGTACATTAATGTAACTTGTGACTCAATATGCACTACTCTTCTACCCAACTTAGCCCAATGACTTTGTGTTTGTTTACTCCAACATCTTAAGATTGTTTCATTGATTCAATGAGAGATCTATTTGTTTATAAGAAAAATGGATGTTTCTTCATACAAAATGTAGGTTTAGACACACTTGATTAAGCCATGTGCTTTTCCCTAATTACTTTCAATAATTGATTGAAGGCATTGTACATACACATTATGTTGTTACTAGAATGTCAATCACCATTGCCTTTGCAAAACATGTAAGAAAAATGAAATGACATTTTTGCAAATTCTTGAAATGGCATATCCTCAATCTTTATAGATTAATCAAGTTTCATACTAGCTTTCCATGTGTTGAATTTCTTCTTTGCCCAAATTTCACTTTTCCTATTTGGATGTATGAAATCATGCACAATTTTGTTGTAATCATTTTTATCAATTGGTAAGAAATTAATATATGGTACAAACACAAAATCACCTTCAACTAAATGTGGAATGATGTCATCAAACAAATCAAAAAAAGGTTTGTAATAATGATGGGCATTAAAATGGATTCAAGAATATTAGCACTGGCACCAAGATTGGAATATGTAGAATTTAAATCTCACAATGAACAATTTACATTAGTTCCATTTGAGAATCCAAAAGTGACTCAAATTCAAAACCATCCCCAATAATGCAACATTTTGAAGTGCACATATGAACTCCTCCAACATGAATCATTATGGAAACAAAAGAAAACATGAAGGAAAGAATTTTATGAACACAATGCTCATAACACAATGCAAATGAAACACAATTGAGCTATACTTTGAAAGACTTCTCCGATCCTTCATCATGCATAACAAGGATATAGAAACACCTCCACTTATCATTCGTTGTACATAAGAACAAGGCACAAACATGACAATTAATTGATATGAGATTTCATAATAACAAGAAAGTAAACATGTAGGATGCAAAAATCAATTGGATGACTAAAGTCATCTCGATGATCACATCAATTGTTTATGTTCAGTAACCAGTTCAAGGCCACAAGTTTTTGAATATAACCTTGTTGCTTCCATAACTCAATCATATCTTATAACCTACAACCTTTTGTTGGTTACTTATTCCATCACCTTGTGTGGGACCAATAGAAACAATCGCATCTTTGATCGGAAGAACCATGTCCTCAATTGTAATAATTGCACCATTTCCAAATGTCATTGCAACAATTGGACCATCATGCTATAATCAAGGTAATTGGGGCCATGTTGAAATATTTACATTCATCAAATGCAAAAAACAAAAACACATTAATTTCAAGTGATTGGTCAACCCACATTCACAAATGTTTCCAACAACACAAAATGGGAAATGATTACTAAAGAATTATAAAACTTCGTTAAATAAAAAATGTGCACATTAAACAAATGGAATGTGTCGAATTTTAACTTCAAGAAAATTTCAAATTATCACACATGGACAAGCCACCACACCTCATTCTAGGACTTGATGATCAATGAATGTGGTGAAACATAAGAAGTCAAATGTGTTTTCCCCACATTGCAAAAGAATTCAAAAAAACATAACCAAAAAACATTTGCAAAACATGGCAAGCTGGTGGAGATGCATTTGGCAAGCCACAAGAATAAGAAAAAAACAAGTCAAACATTGATCACTTGGTTGTAGAAGATCGTGAAGAACAACAACAATAGGCACATAAGAAAGAGGGCATGATGGCGAGGATGATGGAAAAATTGCCAGGACATCTGCACCACCATTGTAATAACAACAACAAAATTGTTATAGATCCTGTTGTTGTTAATGATGACAACGACAACGAGGCTACTGATTCCGAACAAAAGGAATAGACCAAACTATTATGGACCGGACTAGTGCGAAGCAAAGCAAAGAAACCTAGCTACAACCAAGCGAGGAAATACAAGATAAAACAAGACAAGATAAGACAATACTAGAGGACTAAAAGCTCTATTGATCCATCAATTGGTGTTGGTCTGCTGGAGGGCTATCCCCCAAACCATCTCCTTTTATAACCTTGAACCATCCTATCTTGAGATGTCGAGACGTGGTTGCATTACCGAGACGTGGCTGCATTGCTGCACTTCTGAGACGTGGCTACACTCCTGCACTTCCGAAATGTGGTTGCAGTGCTGCACTGCCGAGACGTGGCTGCACTATTGTACTACTGCAACGCTGAGACATGGCAGCACTGCTATACCCTACTTTTGTGTTGTCGAATCCAGGCCATGACAACATGTAAAGGAACATGTTCACCATCAATGACATTACCTAATTCTACAATTCTTTATTCATCCCTCCTTACAATTTGAAGTAATTGTTGATTCTTTATTTCCAATTGAGTCAACAATGATTCAACATCCTCATATCTATAATTGAGGATCAAGTTAAGTAACATGTAATAGTAGACAACAACATCTAGCAAAAATATATATTTAAATTAATTTGTTGTAAAAGTTATTGCCTAAAAACTTTTGTACTAAGATCTAAAAGAATTTTCAACCACACTTTTGCCATGAGATAACTGTCAATTATATAAAACATCAAACAGAATGTGATGTACCTTCAATTGTTTATGTGACACCATCAACCATGGCAACAAGGGATAGCTCTTGTCCCCCATAATATAAAGTTTAATACCTTTTTGTTTGAGTTCAATAATAAACAAATTTTGTATAGTTGTTTTGTGATATAAAGAAAACATCCTCAAAATTTAAGCAACATTTATACAACTTAAAATCCCAACATACACATCTCCAAACCTCTTTCAATGGTGCATTTGAATGTTGTAACCTTTTGATTTGAAGGAGTAATAGTCGACTGTAAAAATTTAGGCCTTCAACTTTTGCACTTGGAATTCAATAACATCTATGGCACCATGGATTGACGACATGCCATAAAATTCCTTGAACCCATCCATAACATAAATCAAATCATTGTCCTTTAACCATTTCATATGTTCTTCAAAATTGAATTTATTATGAACATAAGTCATGCAAGCCAAGGTGTACATTTGACTTCACGATAGTAAATAATTCATAATAGTGCAAATACATAGACATATGTGCAAGTTTATACAAATTATAGGTTACATAGATATTCATAGGGATATCAATTTGAAATTTTGTGTTCTTCTTTTCCATGAAAGGTTTTAGCTTCTATGTCAAATGATGGATAAAGTTCTTATTGACATGCAAGTGTTCAATCCACTTGAAATTGTTCTACTATATCATCTAGAAGGCAAATACTATATGGTTGACTACACTTTAACTAATCATCAAGTTCTATGTTCCCCAAAATTTCATACACACACTACATATGGTATTGGTGCAAAACTAATGTCTAATGCATAGTAAAAAACAAACCAAACATCTCTTGGAGGAAACATTGGAATTTTGAACAAAAGGTTTGATTTCAATGTGTTAAAACTTTGCAAAATCAAATCTTGAATGTGCAAAACAACTTGCAAAAATAATGCAAGCAAAACTACATGCAATGGTCGCATTGTAAACTATAGAAAAAAGAATCACAAGAAATCTATAAAAGGTGTCATGTACAACCTGCAACAAACTTAATTGCTACTACAAAATCAAATAAAAACACATGAAATCTATTGAAAACACAAGCTACACACATAAAAAATTGGCATAAAATTTGCTTGCAAGCAAGGATTCAAGCATAAAAGAGCTTCACTAATAAAGAAAACAATAGAACAAAACTTCCCCAAGAATGAACTATACGAACACGAAAGAACTTTGCAAACAAAAAAAAAACATAATGATTCTTGAATAGAAAGAAAAGATCAAGGACAAGGAACTTGTCATGAATATTTTATATAATCTTTGAACAATGGGCTAGTAACAAGGTGACACATGTACTACCTACCTTACTTAAAGTGCCTAGTATGAATAACAATAGCTTACAATGGTAGATATTGCCACTAAATGATACTAACCCTAAACTAAGCCCTAACTATTTAGATTAAACTAACTATTTTATTTCCTATTTTTTAATATGTACCCCAAAATGTGAACTGACCATAAGTATGTTTAAACTCTAAGAGTATGATAACACCCAAGGAGTAGGACATTCCTTGACTACAACACTAGCAAAGAGAAAATCGTCAAAAAAAATCCTCTAAAAGAAACCAAAATCCTTCAAGATATCATAACTCTATAACTAATCTCAAGTTTCAACACAAGCCAAAATATCATCTTAAAAAAATCCTCATGTAAAAATAGACCTACTACCTAGGGGCCAAAATCCCTTAAGCTACTATATACTCTATAATGAATCTAAACACAATATCCTTCCTTAGTAGGCAAGGCCAACAATCCAAGGATATTGTGTTTAGATTCATTATAGAGTATATAGTAGCTTAAGGGATTTTGGCCCCTAGGTAATAATAATAGGTCTAGTTTTTATATGAGGATTTTTGAAAGATGATATTTTGTTTACCATGGTAACCCATGTGGGTGCTGGTTCACACTGGCCCTCTGGCTTTTACCCTATACTAGGCTACTCTCTTTTTTCTTAGCAAAAAAAAACAACCCAAAAAAGAATTTCTCACTTTCAAAGTCCCAAGTCTAAACCCCCCTTGTGGACAGAATTCAAACCCTAGTTAAAGCTAGAGAGAGAAAGAGAGAGGGAAGAGAGAGAGAGAGAGAACGCGCGCATGCGTCCGCGTGTGTCACTGTGAAGAAAAGAATCGAAGAAGACGATCGTTCCATGACAACCTCGAGCAGGAAAATCGAGAAAATTGAAGAAGACGGTGCGCATCGCGCTCTCAACAAAACAGATATCATAGTAAGCGATTCAAGGACATGAAAGAAAAAGAGTAGTGGGGGGGAAAAAAAACGAAAAAAAAAAACACGGTGGGCGATATGAAGCCGTGGTGGTTGGACTTGTTGATGAGCAAACACGACTTGTTGTTTGCAGATTGCAATCTCTTTTGTCTGCCGTCATCGTCGTCGTCGTCGTCTTGTTCCTCTTGCAGTTGTTATCTAAGGTATGGATTTTAGGGTTTAAGGATCGGGGTGTCCGGAAGTCATGGAGTATGAGGAAGTGGAGGAAGCAGGAGGAGGAGGATATGGAGTAGGAGGAGGTGGCAGAGAAGGAGAAGGAAGACGAGAACGACAACGATATCTTTTTGTTGTTATGACTGGGGTTTGCAGTTTTTTCGGGAAGCTGAGGGGATGTGTGAAGCAAGGGGTGAAGGATGTGCTAGGGTTTGGGGGGGATTTCTTTGTGCGGACATGGCGAGAGCGGCCGAGACAGGCATTCGATTACTACCTCTGGCTACGCCGCAATCTGCTCGCAGTTCTTCTGGTCGGAGCTGGCGGTGTGGTGACATGGGAGAGCTCCGTACATGCTCTGAGAATCAACGTGAACGAAACCATTGTGTTTCCTTTGTATCTGCCGGCAGCATTTGCACTCTCTTTAGCATGTATCTGGAAGTCTTCCATTGTTTCTGGGAACCTTGTAGGGTTGTATCTATGTCGTCTCTACATGCTGTGGCGAGGACATGCAAGCTTCGACACTTGGTCAGTTGTGTTCCTGTTCTTAGCTTCTGTGCTAGGGACTCTAGAAGCTCAAACATGTGCCTACTATGTGAGAAAGTTTCTCTGCAGAGGAAATGGCAAGAGTATTCCATCAATTGACACAGTTCCAGAAGCTCTTTGGTACATATGTATAGTTGTGGTAGTGTCACTGCTGTTCAATTTTGTAGTTGCCGTGTGTATCACTCTCACTCCCTTGACGCCATGGTCATCCTTTTGGAGGTTCTGGTCTACTTGGTGGTTAGGGGTTTTGGCGGCCATGATCACTGTCTCACCTTCGGTCACCCATCTCGTAGCTTGGCAGTGTCAGCCAAGTTTCAAGAAACCATTGAAACTCACTGAGTGTTTTGTGCTCATTTTGATCTGCATAGGGTTGCTTCTTCTTATCTTCCTGTTCACAATCCAAACCTTTGTCCGACCGTTGCCTTATTTCTTCTTCCCCCTCATCATGTACATGGGATTCCGATTCAATCGAGTGGGTTGGGCCCTGACTGTAAGCTCCATCACATATGTGTGTTCATGGTCAAGCATACGAAGACGGGGATCGATCTATACCATGACAGGGAGGCCATATCCAGCAGCCTCTCAGCTCATCCTCCAGGTAACTGCTGCCACCTCCTCCTCCCCTGAAAGCTTTGGGTTTCTCTGGTTTGCTTGATCATCCTAGAAGACATTCTTACCACAACTGGGGAAATAGTTGCTACTTATTTTTAGGATGCCTTAGCAATGAGAATTTATGGTGGGATGCACCTTCCTCTGTATGCTCCCTCACACATGCCTTAATTTTGCAAGGAAGGTGTTCCACAATAATTCAGTCTGTTTTGTAGGGTATGGGTTTGAGCCTTGAACCTTTTTTGCAAGATCAGGATAATCTAGATTGTTGGACCCTGGAGATGGGTTGAGCTTATATGAGGTGATCCATTGAAACCCTCCAGTTTGAAATGGATGTGTCAAGTTCCCTAATTCATAGCTTGACATAACCACTAGTCAGTCAGCACCTTTTGACATTTTATGAGATTTCTCCCATTGCTGGTCATGATTCTTGCACAGAATCAAGTGGAAAATAGCTTTTCACTGTAGCAGTGCAACTTCATTCAGTGGTGTAATTTTACTCTTGGAGCATTGGCAAGGTTACTGTTTGCAAAAAAATTATTGGACCTCCCTGTTTTATCCCTCACTTTTTGTGACATGCTAAGTTAGAGTGTTGGCTCACCATGTTCAGTCCTCTGCTACTGATGGTGCACTTCTATTTCAGATTGAGCTTTTCAATACAGTGATAGGCATAGTGGGCATCACCCTGGCAGCTGCTGTGCGAGAGAAGAAGCAGCTGACAAGAAAGCTCCATCAGATGAATGTCAATCTGGAACACACAATTGACCAGAGGACAGCAGAGCTTCGGAAAGCAAATGAGGAGTCCCAAATATCCCAGAGGAAGGCTGAACAAGCTAGCCATGCCAAGTCTGACTTTCTTGCCAATATGAGCCATGAAATTAGGTCTTTCCTAACCACCAACACAGTATTTCACAGCTTCTTTTGACTTTCCTCCATGTTTGAGTTGTATGAGTAATTTAAAACATGTAAAGCAAAGGCTGACCAGATATATTGGACCATATGTAGGACTCCAATCCATGGAATCCTGGGCTTGACTGCATTGCTATTGGAGTCAGAGCTTTCTGAGGATCAAAAGGAGAGTTTGATCTCTGTAAAGGAGTGTGCCGATCTGCTGCTGCATATTATCAACAGTGTATTAGACCTTGCAAAGATTGAAGCTGGGCGTCTGGAGGTTGAAAGTGTCCCATTCAACATAGGAAAATTGGTTTCAAGCACTTTACGTATGTTACAGGCTAGAGCACAGGAGCGAGGCTTGCAGTTACTCTGGGAGGTGGATATTGGGGTGCCACAGGTGCTTGTTGGTGATGTTGGAAAGATTCAGCAATGCCTACTAAATCTTGGTGAGTTTGGCCTTGTGCTCTTCTCCCCCCCCCCCTCCTCTCTCTCTCTTTCTCTCTCACATAGAAAGGCTGTGAGAATTTTATCAATGGACCTCCATTGCTTCCAGAACTGCTGCAGAAACTCAGGACACGGAATGTTGTTATAATTGTTTGCCTGAAATTCTGGGCAGGTTAACATATCCTTATCTGCACCTACATTTGAGAACTTATGAAGGGAATCGTGAGTCATGACTGCTTGTCACTGCTCTTCATGATGATGCTGATGCTCTGCTAGTTTGAGCAACACTCATAATGTTATGACAACACTTTTTCTTGTCACACTACTCTTGCTTTTGCCGGAACTGATATAATTGTTACCAATGAAATCTGCAATCTCATAGACATGCCGGTGAGCTCATTAGGTGTGGTGGAGACACCATGGATGAATCCCTTACCCCTTTCTTTCACCTAATTTGGAACACTGAATGATACCATCCTGTCAGTGGGAGAGTATCACAGTCAGTCTGTTCAAGAAAGGAGGTGAAGAAGAGTTGGGAACTACTGGGCACCACCTACTAAAGGGCATGGGCAAGCTATTTTGTTGAGTTATACACAGCTGCTGGACAAGTCAAAGATAATGCCTTTCATCAAGGCTGCATAGGTTTCAAACTCAAGGGGAACAGTGGGGAACTGCACAACATATTCTTATGTGAAAAATGCTTCTGAGATGTTATGATGGGCAGGTTTGTGTAGAGGCTGTGGACCTCAAATGTTGGGATAGTGCAGACTGTTGTGAATAACTTTAGGAGAGTGCCAAGAGTTGTCTCTTGGTTAATAGTAAATGGCCAACCTGTTTGACATGAATCAAGATATTGCTTAGTATGCATCCTCTCTCCAGTAGTCTTTACCTGTTCAATCAACATCGAAACATGGTCCAGACAGGGAGATGCGAACCATTGGGTTTGATTAAGTCAATCTTTTGCATATCCATCAGCACAGAAGGACTGATGCATAGTGTTGTTAATCTTGTTCTCAAGTATGCATCTTCTGTCTTGGAAGGAACTCAAGCTGTCCATTTACCTATCAGTGTCCAATGAGAGGCTACCAGTGTGTGTTAAAATTGCTGGTTGTTTGTGGTACCTCTGCGAAGGTCACAAAGAGGAATGTGTTGAATCTGAGATGGTGGGTGGAACTTAGAAACTGTTTTTCTAGAGCATTGTTAGGGTTGCTTGGAAAGAAGCTTGCCCTTTCAAATAGGTGAAGTCTTGGATAGATATTAAAGGATTTGAATCTTGATGAAGAAGATATATCCTTTTTGATTGAAGTGGATCGTCCAAAGCAAGTGTCCAAGGTCATGGAAGTGTTAAGCATTTTGGGGTGCAAAACAGCCAAATCTTCCCTGATCCTGTTTTTAACTTCAAAAATTGTGTGAGGAGGATGTAAAGGGCAACTGAAAAGGCCTTCCGACTCTATGCACTGGACTGGAAACCTAGGGTGATTGTCACTTTGAACACTAGACAAGCAGAGGGGAAAGGTGGAGCCTCAATGTCATTCTGTGAAGACAAACTTAGAGGACAGTTTCTACTTTATGATTTGATTTCCAAAGGGATGCCCTCTTTGACAATACATAAAAATGCTTCTCTCTCTTTGGTTTGCCTATTTTGCATGTGTCAGGGCTGAACCTCAAGCAGTAGCTTCTTGGGGCAAACTTTCTGGGTAGATTCTCCTGTTAAGGGTTCTCTAGAGGAAATCTGGAAGGCTTGTAAAAACTATTTGTATGCAGGAAAGTCCTAATAAGAAAATGAGTTCACAGTAAGTTGGCATCCACTGTCTATTGCCCTCCCCACTCTTCCCCCTTTCCTCACTATGCTCTTTCTTTAAACTCCTCTAAGTGTGTTTGTTTGTTGGGTTACAATGCATGGTATAATTGTGGAGAAGAATCTGATGTCTATGAAGAGGTTTCTAGAGGAATTTGTGAACATTCAGACTGTTTCTATCAAGGTAAGTCTCATCACCTGCATGATGGTGGTAGCCACCATTCCATGACCTTCCCAACCCTGCCATTTCTCTTTGGCAAAGTCATTTAGTTCTGTTCGAATTCTAGGCACTCCATATTATGAGTACAGGCTCTCTCCTGCATCTATCCCCCCAGAGGGGCAAGCATTGCCTTTGTCATTAACATTCTCTCAACAATGACTGGTCCAGGCAACTCTTGCATGCAGGGGTAGAGTAGGAGTTTGAGTTAAGCAACATAGTTTTTAATTATCTTCACCCCTTGACACTTATAGCATGACATTTCCCTACTCCAAAGTGAACATGCTTACAAATCCAGACTGTAGGAAGGCATCTTGTGGCTCTCCATGTTTTCAAAGTGTATGGTAAGCCAAGCATTGGCAAGAAAGGATAACAGAGTTTGCACCTTCTCGCTTGACAGAGAGTTCTGCAAAAAGGGTTGGATTGGGCTCTGAGTTGCTGATCAAATCTGTGTTTGGGTTGAGGGATGTGGCTGCAGTTGGCAATGCATTGAAATTTACACATAAGGGATCAGTGACTGTCCGTGTGACTGTTGTTACGGACCAGCGGGAAATATCTTCTTTTGGTGCCAGCACAGACACAAGTGTGGATGCTGGTAAGCTTTGTACATGTGTTCATCTCTTTGTTGCTTGAAGACTTGCAAGCTTGTCCAAAATGATTCTAAGTTTGGATCTTGCTCATATTGAGTCTTGCGTTCATCTCTGAGACTGGCAGCTTGCTCCAGAATTCCATGTTTGTTATCTTGAACAAACAGAGTTGTGCTCAATCATGAACATTGTGGCTGGTTCAGAAGTTGTCAACAAAGAAGGAACAACTGAAGTTGCAAATATGGCACCCAAACCTTCTGGGCCGGAGTCATCTCCAGACAGCTTGCTGATTAAGTTTGAGGTGCAAGATACTGGCATTGGCATAAGTAAGGAGAAACTGCAAGATATGTTTAAGCCATTCACTCAAGCTGATGCATCCACATCACGACTTTATGGTGGAACGGGTCTTGGTCTTCATATTGTAGAAAGGTAAAGTTTGCAACCCAGAGAGTTTTGGCAGGTCAATATGACAATGTAGTTGAACTTTGATGTCATCTACAAACTAATTCTGGGCATCTTTTCTTAGTGAAGTTACTTGACCCTGCAGAAGCTTTTCTATTGTGTAAATGGGAATCATGCTCAAAACTAATGAATGATTGTTCTCTTCCAACTTTACTCAGCCAGAATAAAGGAGTCTGCAGGGTTTAGAGTGCTTCATTACATTTCCTACATGGCCCAGCACAGCATTGTCACTATTGAAACAATAGGTTCTCACTGCTCTGTATGTTGTATGGGAGCTCTATGTTGCAAGCTTTGAGTCTGTTAAGTCTCTTAAAAGAACAAGATAAAAAATTGATCATTCTCAGAGAGATATTCTCTTCCACAGTTAAAAATACTACTGATTGTGCTGATGGAGTCAGTAGGGTGTAATGGCAACTAGTCACTGCCATCATGATGGAGGTGAAGGTCTGATACCTTATGGGTGACACTCTTGAGGTTATGGCTGCACTCATTCTTATCATGTTTGTTTATGTTTTGCTGGAACTGACATACAGTTGGTTACCTTCACATTGTCATTGTGGAGTTTCCTATCTGACTACTTCTTACTACCAGTATTCAGAAACATTGTATGCTGCACTCATGGTCATGAGCTGATGATGAATCTTAGCAGTTGTCTGAGATTAAGTTTGATTTTGTTGGATCATCTTACAACTTTCACTAGCAATAAAATTGGTTGTACTTGTCCTTTATGAGAGTGTTTTGTTTGATCAAGACTCAAGTTTTTGCTCCTTACCCCTTTTCTTCCTCGTCCCTGTTGCTGTCTTTTTGTTGTTTTCTTGACTCTTCTCCTTTCACTTGCTGCTCCCTCCATGTTGCTTACCCCTCTGGTTTGCAAAATTTTTTTCATATCTACCACCAGCTATGGGTGGATTCTACACACTTACATTCTCATTTGCTCCCTCCTGCAGATTTGTGGACCTCTTAGGTGGCAATATTTGGGCAGAGAGTGAGGCTGGCAAGGGGAGCACCTTCTTCTTCTGTGTTCCATTCCTTCTGACTACTTCCAAGGACAGTCCACCAAGAGCAAATAAAGGTTGTATTTGGTGTTACAACTGTGAATGTATTTTTGTTTGTCTGTTGTGCTTTAGCATTCTGGAGCATGGAATGAATCACTCAAAAGAAGGCCAAGTGAGATATATGGGATGTATCCCTGAGAGCAATGTCAAACCACACAAATCCACAACTGGTGGCCTAGAGTTCACACTGCCAGCTTTACTTGTGATTTTAAGATGGTTATACAAGAGGTTATTTTCAATTGTAAGATTTGCAGGACTTTCTGAGGTCTGGGATAAGGAAATACTCCCTTGGTTTCATGTTAGATACTCATACTGTCATCTGTGTCTCAAAACCATTTGTGGCCTTTGTGGTTTTGTGCAGACAAAATGCATAGACAGTCATGGAGCTTAATGGGTGGCCTCATTTTTGCTCCACCATTGGACAGTGGACCAATCAAGCTCAGTACACAGAATTCTGGAAACCACAAGGAGGTTCCCAGCTATAACTCAACATCACCACATGCAAATAATTCCAGGGATTGCCATGGAGAGCCAGTGGTAGACTCACCAATTCCCACTGAGCACTTGGCAGGTGATCATTGTGTCAGTGAAGAGGATAATCATGATGGTTCTGCACAAAAGCCAGACCTACTAAGTATAGGAATTGACAGGTTGATTGACCAGGAAAAGGTGTATAGTTGTTCTAGCCCAATGTGTGAAGCTAGTGGGGACCCCATCATAAATACAGCACTGCAAGAACCTCTCACTTCCCTGTATGAGAGGTATTCTAATGGAAGGGATACTCAGGAAAGCAGTGTCTTTTGGAACCCACCACAAATCTGTCCATATTCTACTTTGAACAAAGATCCCAGCTTAAACAATGGTGATGCCAGTATTGAGATTTGCAATTCAGAGTCTGAGCCCCTTTCTGGAGCAATTGATGCAGAGAAGACTAACAGCAAGCCACAAGAGCCATCCCATTTACACACTCAATTTGCTAGACCAAGTGACATGAATATAAAAGGAATTGGAGAGTTACCTTTGCCTATAGGACTTGGAGATTCATCAGATTCCAGTCAGCAGCAGCATAGGAGTATCCCAGGAAAAGTAGTCAGCTACCAGAGCATTAGGGGTGACAGAGGAAGTGTGAAGGCTGGAAGTGAAATGTTTGTTCCTGGAGCACCTTCGGAAGCTTCCAGAATGAGGCCAGTTTCTGAAGTGGGTGCAAAAGATGATTTGGGTCAAACTGGCAGCAATTCGATCAAGCTTAATGGGTACAAGGATGGAAAACTCACCATACTGTTAGCAGAGGACAATGAGATCAATCAGAAAGTTGCTAGCAGGCAGCTACAAAAGCATGGACATTTGGTGAAGATTGTGAGTGATGGCCAGCAAGCATTGGATGTTGTGCGCTCTCAGCATGATGTGTTGGACCTTGTACTCATGGATGTTCAGGTCCCAACTCTTTTCACTCTTTACCTTCTTGATTGCTTCACCTTCAACCCAACACTTCAAAAATTAAAAGAACACATTGACACAGTTGACACAGTTATCTTCTCTCTCCTACTGTTACTGTTTATAGATGGGCAATCCGTGTGTCATGAACCAGTGCTTCAATTGCAACTATTAGTGGATGATTATTGATTGATGGTCAGATCTTTGCTGAAATAAAGATAAGATGGGCAAGCTGTTTGCAACGAGAGAGAAAGAGGTGCAATGAGAGAGGTATTGTGATATGTCATAGAAAAGATGAGTAGGTCTCACTGCTCACTGACTGGGTTTTGGGCAGATGCCAAACATGGATGGGTTGCAAGCGACACAATTAATTAGGCAGGAGGAAATGGAGAGAGGATGGAGTCGGATACCAATATTAGGTTTAACAGCACATGCGATTGATGGCTATCAAGCGACATGTATTTCACATGGGATGGATGGCTACTTAGGAAAGCCATTTGATATCAAGCAGCTTTTGAAGACTATGGACCATATTTTATCTCCTAACAGGTCACGGCTGCAAAGAACAGAGTAAGAGAAAAACATCCCACAAAATTCATTGTACATTATACCCTCATTCTTGCAGCGTGGCACGAATTTTAATTGCTTCCCCTTCTGAAGGAAGCAAAGATAATTTACCTTGGGAAGTTGAGTCTGCTGACCCCAATTGTGATTCAGTTTTTCTTGGCCCTTTTCTCTGCACATCCAGCTTAGAAAAGTCTTCTTGCTCTGAGCACCTACACAATTCTCTTCCATTTTTTTTACATGGAATTTAACAGTAGCCAAAAAACTTCCCATTTTGTCCAGTATGATTTATGAGAGATTGGACACTAGGTACTTCAAATGAGTCTTAAAAGAGTCTTTGGATCCATTGTCTTCTGATCTTTACTAGTGTTGAATGTTCTTATCAGTATTCATTATTACATCTATCTGTTGGTCCGTGTTTTGAAGTTCTCAATTTCTACAGTTCAGGTATCAAATAGCTTTGTAGCTAACCTTGTATCAATCCATTTATGAAAGGGAAACGAATATCACAAAGTTAATATAGCAGTGGTGCAGGTTTAGAGTGTAGTAAGGGATGCCAAGGGTATGGTATGGTACATCAAGGTTTGGGAGATTTCAAAGTGGCAAACAAAACAAACTTCCTTCCTTAATATATAGATCTAAGAAGTTCATTAATGGTTCTATGCCAGACTGCTTGGTCCTTTCTTTTTTCTAAGGGGAATATTTGGAGCTACTACTTAAAGGTGTAAGATTTCTCTTTATCTGAGTGTCCAGATATAATAAACCCTGGACCCCTCAAATGCCTTGTGAAACTGTGTATGTTTAAGTTCAGGATAATGATGGCATTGTGATTTCCCAAGGTGTGAAGCCCACACATGAGAGGCATTGTGTGAAGATGTGGGGCTTGACCTTGGCTACCAGCTCATTGTAGGCCCCTTAGCGAGGGGCCTTAAACAAATTGGTACTACAATGCCCACATGGTTGTTTTGTGTAGTATGGAAGAATACTACATGATAGAGTTAGAGGAGTCACCAATTGTCACCTTAACAATTTGTAATCATGTAGAATAGTATGGAAGAGTACTACATGACAGAGTTAGAGGCATCACTAGTTGTCACCTTTGTTATCATGTAACATAGTGTGATTGATATTAATTAGTTGGAGGTGCCTTGTATGTCCAATTTTAAATTTTTTTTGCAATGAGTTAAATTGATTGGCCCATCACAAAAAAAAAGTTGAAACTATGGAGACTTCCCCAAAATAGAACCTATTGAGAGGCAAAGTGAGAGTGCCTCTGCCTTTGGCCCGGCTATATAGGTGAGAAGGGGAGGACTTTGGGCAAAACATCATATAATGTGAAGGAAGGAAGTTCCTTCCCCTGACTCCGCTCGGTACGGACAGTGGGTACCGAATGTGTGGTGCTATTGGGAACAAGAGTTTGGGGAACCCATGGGAACATATTTAGCGCACCATTGGTTGGTTTCAGAAACTGTTGTTGTGGACAAAAAGAATACCAGTGTGGGGTGGGTATTTGATTTTTTTGTAATACCCATATGCTCTGACTATTTGGAA
>Ga0116229_10001055_pt1 | contig 41611 bp, 38 predicted proteins | sample S1TSphgellanicum_3_FD_87313 | JGI IMG/M metagenome (GOLD analysis project Ga0116229, IMG submission 87313) | Host-associated microbial communities from peat moss isolated from Minnesota, USA - S1T2_Fc - Sphagnum magellanicum MG | ecosystem: Host-associated > Plants > Peat moss > Unclassified...
TTCACCTGCTGAAGAGTGGCACTTGAGTCGTCAGGCATGACACCCGAGTTCCAACCTTTCACTGCTTTAGCTACCTTGTCTAGCCGTCCAAATATTTGCATCTGAACACAAAAAAGATCAGTCAGTCTATCTCTAACAGCTTTTCAAAAGTCAGAGAGATACACAAGCACGCCAACAAGTCCTTCAAGAAAACCTTGTGAGACATCTTCTTGTTACAATCACGAGATTCAGAACAGACAACAAGATTTTGAGCATAAAAAGTAGCTTGTTCAGTTATATCTTACACTCGCTGGATTAAGCCAGGTACGTGCCACACCATGATAAAGCCCCAATGCATCATAGGCCTGCAATTAGTGATCCACACATTGTCTACAAATCAGAAAACAAGGAGAGCCTGCAAGAGGCAAAGAAAGAAAGGAAGATGATGATATCCATTCAGTTACCAGCTCAGTTAGCCCACTAAGTACAAGTAAAGCCAATACCCCTACCAGACAAATAGAATGCCACTCAACTGTGTAAGACTCAGAAAAAAAAATGCATATCAAAACACTGAACAATTAGTAGAGTCAACGAAAGAGAGTATGCATAGGAATACACTCTATTAGCATGTGTCATATCACTACAACAGAATCAAACAGAAGACATCCAGAAACTTTTCCCTCTGGTTTTTCTAGATAATAAAGGTCTGGAGTGAGTTCAATGAAGACTTAAAAAGACAAGGTATGTGTGCTGTTAAGATGTACCTTGCGGTCAGGATCAGCATAGAGACATTCAATAGGAAATGGCAACTGTCCACACCCCCAAAAAAATAGTACAGCAAAGGATCTTATCAGATTTCTCTCCAGGATAGGGAGGGACCATGTACCTTTTGCAATCAGTCTAGCAACACTATATTCAAATATCAGACTGGTTTGAAATGGATGAGCAAAGCTGTGACAAGGCAATTTTACATTTTCTGCAAGGTTGCGAGCTTTGCTTGGAGGCCCGACACCAATAGTTATAAGCTTGAAACCAGCAGCATCAAATTTTGGCTTGGCATCTCTTAAAGCCGATGCAAACTCCCAGCTGTCAGACAAACTCAGTTTTTGTCAGATGACCTAGAGAACTGCTCCTGTAAGTTTATCAAGCACTTTCTGGCCATGACATAAATATGACAGAATATAATTCTTACTCTGTCCTGTAGAAAGACTTGTTTTTCCGGCCCATGGAGGTCACGGATGCAACAAAATATGTAAATAATAAAGCAAATGACTACTTCTCACCAGAAAGGACATCCAAAGTGCCTGAGGAATGCCACAATAGCCTTTCCCTGCAACAAAACAAGGCTGCATCATCTTGAACTGCTTGTCAAAATATGTTGCAGAACATTTTTTTTTCTACCATCCACGTGAATAACAAACAAACCCTATATTCAGTCCTATCACAGTAAACCATCCTTAAATCCGAGCAATTGAAATACTTTGTGCATTTTACAGACACCTTGCATTCAGTCATGTCAATAGGATGCAACCCCTGCCTTTTCTCACACAACAAGAGAATTGGTTCATGCACAAAGAAATATTCGTGGAACAATTGTGAGGTTTCGTGAAGAAGAGGATTGAACTTACATTTTTTTGGTCCCATAGATCTGTGAATTGCACAGATTCACCGTCAGCAGTAAAGATACTGATACCTTGTAGGGCCTCCATATCCATAGTATCTTCACCAGATGCCCGTGCCATGCCCGCTCTACTCATTGACCTTGTATGAATTTCCTTTGACGAGACTTTCAAAAATGCTGGCCTAGAGAAAAGTGAACTCGAAAGTGGTTGAGGGCAAGGAAAGGAACGTTGTGCGACCGCCCGCGAGATGTTTGTTGGAATATGAGGCCTGGCTCGTGAGTACCGACTGGCATGCGGCGCTGCAAGCAAGGTTCTCGAAGTGGATCTCACCAGCAATCCGTCCATGTCTGTCGATTACTCCCCTATTGCTCTTGCTTCTCAGTGTAAATCCTCCTTTCACTTTACAGGCAAGAATAAGTACCGCAAATGTCTGGCACAATGGATCAAACAGCCAACAGATGTTCAGGTCCCTCACAAAGCAAACCGTCCCAAACAATCTCCAAAAAAGCACAAACCATTTACAAACAATCTCTAAAATCATAAAATATTGCTCTATGTCCGAGGTCAGAATCTACAACGTACTGAAGTTTTCTGCAAGTAATTCAGCTGTAGCAACAACAAATAATGCAGAATTATCCTGTAAGTAGACCACAGAAGTCTAAGCTCCGAGTTGCTGAAAAAACAGCGAAGGAAAAGGAACAAAAATCACGGCAAAAACAGCGCAACGAAAAGCAATAGCGAGATATACCGAAACCGATTCCAAGAAATAACATTAATATCTCGTACAACGTTCGTATACCGAGAAACAGACACGCGGAAGAAGATTTCACATCGGAAATCGATGAGATTCCACGTTTCGATTGCCGTATTGAGCAGTCACAATTTGATGCAACGGCAGAAGCGACAACAAAACTGCATAGAATCACGCGAATCAAATCCGCATCAAATTTAAGACTTACCTCGCAACGCAAAGCTCACAGTTGGAAACAATTTCTTCGCGAGTGAAGTCGACGATTCCGATAAATACCGATAGCAAAGAAGCGCCTGCGAGAGACCTCTCGTGAACAAGCGCGTGCACGCACGACAGATCAGCTCTTGTACCCTGCTGCAAACAGCGATCGCAGGAAGCCTTTGCGTGTTGGTCCCTTTTGAGCCGCTGGATCGTTTCAGATCCGACGATCAAACTAGCGTTACGTAATGGTCGCTCCGGCCACAGTGGTGTCATGTTCTAAGCATTTACGTCAGTCTCCTTTCTTTTTCTCGTTTCTTTCTCTTTGCGATTGGCTTCTTCATAATAACAAGTGGCTTATAGTGCAATGGCTTTGCTCCCTTATGGCCAGTTTCGAGTTGTCAAACCAGTGTTGGGCGGTTCTTTGAATTTGTTAATAACCTCCACTTCCAAAGAAGTATTTGAAAAACCAGAATAAATAACCAACTGCTTCTGGGTAAAGAAGGGTTGGGTTTCATGAAAGAACCAGCAAAGAACCCTTAGTTTTCTAGACAGTTATTTGATTTTTTCAAAAAATTGAAAACTGCGGTTGTATGTCAGAAGCTGATATTTGATCTTTACAACCAGGGTTATATGTCTGAATGAGGAATTTGATTTGTTGAGAAAAGCTGGTTATGAACCTTACAACCCATCCTGACACCCGGCAGGGGTTTTTGGTGCAGTTTCTAATAGCCACACAATACTGGTTCAAACTAACATTAAACTGAAAGTTCCTAACACCAGTGGGAAGATGATGTAAAGAACCTAGAGATAATGTAGGGCTACCTAACATGGACTTGAAGATATCATTGTAGCTATTGCATTGGAGAGTGTAGCTCATGTAGAGAGAGAAGTTTCTCACTTTTTCTCTTGCCACACACGAAAAACAAGTGGATATTTTTATCACTAAAGACAGTTTTTGAATTTTGACTCTAATGAATGTTGTCATTGTTGATCTAACTCGTACAGATTGGTGTGGTGTGCTTCGATGATGACAACACATGCAACGATAATTGTCGCTTAAGAGAAGGCACGACCCTACATAGAACGTGTCGAGAAATGATTTAAGGTTTTCCATCCAAAAATATAATTTAAAAGCAACAAATTTCTTGGCACCTCCCCAAAATCACTAGTTTTTCCAACGAGCTTTAAACAGAATGCATAAAATGACTGATCTAAAAAAAGGTTGTGCACAACCTCTCAACACACTCTCCACAACCTTAACAGCCACACAACTCTAATCACCCGCTGCACTGCAACAAGTAAATCCATGCACACATTTGACAATTATTTTCTGACAGAGAGATAGCAAAATAAAGGACAGTTTCTCTGGATAGAAATGGTAGTGGAAGGAATCCATACACTTGAAACACATCCACTTTATTAGTGAAATTGCAATTTATCATGCTTTAGTTCTATGTTAAGCCATATACTCAAACACCTAGTATAAACACAACAACATGACCCATCATGCAGCTTGATATTGGCACAAGCATCTCACGCAGAAATTAAACCAGATTACAGATCCAGTGCGCTGTTGCATCCACATCTGCTCATCTCAAGCAATTATACTTTTAAACTTAAAATTCAGCATTCAGGAGACAATCATTCAGAACTTCAATATGAGAATCAAAACACCCATTCCAAGCCATCTACGCTTGGCTTCACACAATCAGGTAGGTCACTGGCCTTATTCCAAAACTGCTCACATTATAACCCCATGCACATACGGGCCATGGTCTAACACTAACCACACATGAGCATCTCACACACTGAGCACCACCATTACAATGGTCATGACAACCCTGCAAAGCAATGCCACACCGCACTTGAAGATTAACATTTCTCTACTCTACAACTACAATCTCAGAGCTTGAAACATCAGAAACTTCACTCACAATGATCAGCCCTTGTCCTCCACCCACTTGATCTTCTGTCCTCTGCTTTTGTAGCTTGATGAAACATCTGGCAAAATTTCAAGGTAAGGAATCCATAGCAGAATCACATATAAGTCACATAAGTCAGAAATATGAAGGCAAAATCAGAGAGCATTGAAGTGTACTGACCACGTGTACAAATATAGAACTGACTTCAAGGAAATGAAATACATTGTACAATAAATCAGCATTCTCTTTGCTGCTACACCGCAATTTACTACCCTTAGCAAGTCAATCATTCCTTCAGCTCCAAAGTTCCACCAAAATGCAGCTGCAGGAAAGTAGAAGGAATTCTCTCCTCTAATGAAACAATAGATATTATTGACATTCCTTACTGTTCTTGGTGGTGCCCATTTTTCCTCTCATCTCTGGAGTTTGCACTCAGGTCCCAGGTTGAAGTCAGACAAGCAATGACACTAGCAATATAGCAGGGTAACCCTGCTTGAAAGGACTCAGATGTAGTCCAACCTACATGGATGTGAAAAATATACACAGAAAGCAATTAATAAGGCTTAAGGTAACCATGACATTTTCCATGCACTTCAAGCCCATGCAGTTCTACTCTGAGATCTCACAAGCTTTGCATAAGATCACACATGTGAGGAAACAATGAAGTTCAGAGATAAGCACACTCCTTATGCAAGCAAAGCTGCAAATATATGATCTGCCTGCGCTCTCATGTGTACTTTCCTGTGTACAATTTCCAAGGAGTTTTGAAGCTCTTTGGCCCTACCAGGGGTCTTGTACACTCTTTGACATTAAACCAATTGAACCTTCACACTTCTGTTGTAGGTGAAAAACTTCACTCTTTGACAATTTCTTCTTCTTACAACCTATGCTTTCACTGATCATAAGCCAACTATGCTCTAATCTGTTATGAAAGATTTCTCCAAAGATGAAAACATCTCAGTTGCATTGCACAAGGATGCTTTGAACACAAAATACAGCCTCTTTGGAGCAGCTCAACCCAATGATGCATGAAAGATCACCACTTAGCCCTTCTACTTCAACTTCTCTTTCCATCCAGATTGAACTTCAATAGGTTACAATATTCCAAAGTTTGCACAGCATCAATAAATATGAACGTACATATTGTAACTGCTCATCATGTCCACCACCTGTGAAGTTTGTGAATGCTACAACACATCTTACAGTACCTGAAGTAGCTTCTGAAATGACTGCACTTCTTCTTGAGATGTGAGGCACATCAACCGACACCAGGAACCTTGGTGACTTTGCGTTCACTGTTACAGAAAATGCGGATACGACGTGTGTTGTAATCCATGGTCACCATGGCATGCTCAGGCAGAATTTGGACCAACAGATATGGGCTCTCAGCCAGAATGATGTTCTTGGCTTCGTCTGCATCTTTGCCCACCAGATCTGGCCATGTCCTAGACCCTGGCATAAAAGATGACCATGTCAGAAACCAAAACATGCTTGCAATATCACTTTCAATTGCTTTATTTTCATATCTTGTTCAACAGAAATTTAAGACTTTGAGAAACAATTGCTGCAAACATGATCTTCCTGATAACAAGTTCAGGAATCATCTGTCCTCAGGTCAAGGTCCTTCTTTCATTACATCATGCCATTCATTTTCCATACTTGATCACAGCACCACAACAAAGTGTCCTGAGGATGTACTATACAAGTGCACCAAGTAACTGCAGGGAAGTGAACCCAGACATGAACATGCAATGATTTACTTTTCAACAAAATGCATAGAACTCATGTGCCCTCACTAGCCTCAAACCCTGATACAAAGGAAAATGAGAGTGAAACCTTCCGTTCAAAAAGATCTGATCAAGATTATCACCTTGGAGAATGATTGAACTATCAAGGAGAAACTGTATCAGCAGCTCAGGGAGAGCTCCGAGATGAATTTCGAGCTTCTTCTCCAGCTTAAAGAAAACACGAAACTACAAACAAACACTTAAAACATTAGGTTTTCCGACATACCAATAGAAAGGTGATCACCCGACGGGAGTCGTGTGGCTCCTCCACTTACGGACGACATGATGATGGTCACCAGAATGATCAATCCCAGCGTGCTCCGCATGGATCAGTCTCTCGCTATTGCTTAAGCAGCGCTCCTTAACTCCTTAGCTATGCGTCTCTTCTTGATTGCCACGATAAAGAGAAAACATTAACAGAAACAACAACAACAACAACAACAACCGAGAGGAGGATTTAGGGTTGAGAAACTCCTCTTCAAAAGAGCCCGGTACCATCCTTACAACCTTCCAGAAGAACACGGTCAAACGACTACAGTAGAGAGTACAAAAAACAAAATATCCAGAATTCAATCAGCCCAACCTACTAATTAATTTGATCACTTGAATTCAACAATGAAACAACGCAATTCTCATGAATTGATTTCTCGATCATGAGCTTGGCGAATGAGATGTCGTTGGGTTTAATTGATGCAGGGAGTTGAAGATTGGTTAAGACGCTGGGCTGGAAATTGGTGGAAAACATTTCTGTGAACAGCGTATCCAAGAAATTCCAGCTACTGTTTTTTTGGGTTTTCTTCTTGTGGAGTGCGGTGCAAGGGGTGAATTCGTGTCAAATAGCTCTCATGTCGAAAGAACTGTGTCGCATCGTTGATGGCATGGACTACTAAGTAGCTGTGATTCTAAAAGCTTTCCTTTCATACATGTGCTTTTGATTGCTACAAGAATTGAAGCTTCTCCATTGCTTTGTTTTATAGAGATCATCAAGCGAATATGATCAAAGAAAAAAAAAAGATGTTCTCCATGTGGAGTACGGTGCAAGGGATGGACTCGTGTCAGATAGCTTTCATGTCGAAAGAATTGTGTCGCATCGTTGATGGGATGGACTACTAGCTGTGATTCTAAAGGCTTTCCTTTCATAAATGTGCTTTTGATTGGTACAATAATTGAAGCTTTCTCTATTGCTTCGTTTTCTCGAGATCGTCAAGCGACTGTGATCAAAACAAAAGCAATGCTCTTCATGAGCATTTCTACTTGCCGATAATTATTTTTTTGTGTTCTTGTCGAATTTCAAGCTCAGCTCGCAGTGTTTGGACATCGCAAGGCTAAATCCAAAGGATGAAATAGTGAGATTGGGGTTTAGGGTACAACAAGATGGAGAAGCATCAATGCCATAGTGAGATCTACATTTTGCATACATCTTCAAACAAGGTCCTTCATGAAGGTATTCTTCCTGCATATTGCTCCCACCAACGCTTCAGCATTGGGGCTCCAACTTGGGTACAACTTGGACCATATTCCATGATGCTGCATCTTGGACCATGGGACATGACCTTTTGGACGAAGCAAAAAACACACTGGAAGAGGTACTTCTAGCTGGCTTTCTGGTCAGTAACCTGTAACTTGCAGTGCAGTAGCCATATACCATCTATGTCCCTGATCAGTTGTTTGTCAGGATTCCTGATGCTTATAACTAATGTTGCATGAACTTCTGAGTGATAAACTTGCACCTGTACTATGTGTATGTTCATGATGATCTGCTGCTGTAGCTAGGTTGTTTTGTTTTGTTTTGTTCTGGTTGTGATCATCTGCACATCTGGTGCCAGAAGCCCATGAATTACCAAGTGGCTGATTCATGAGATCAACTGTGTGTACATATTGAGGTTCTCCTGTTTTGTCCACCTTCTGCTTCATCTTTGATTCCAGGGAAATGGAAAGCACCAAATAGACTGCAAGAATGCAAAGCAAGATGCCAGGGGCAACAAGCTTAGGCTGTGGGAGAGATAATGGCAAATGCAAAGATGGTCAACAGAAGGTTGTCTTTCTCAACTATTATTTTGAGCTGACATTCTTTGAAATTATGTGCCTTTCTGAAACCCATAAATGTCCTTACCTATAGATAAAAAAAGGAGTAAGTAAATGTAACATTTGAACAGATGACATAACAGAAGTCCCAATTCATGTCATGAATCTTTGAAGTGGATTTGTGAAGAGAATATTTGCTGAGTCATCAGTTCATGAAGCTGAAACTGGTCAACAAATGAAATTCCCTTCGAAATCAAAGCAGATGGGGATATTGTAATTTGGGAACTCGTCTTCATGGAGCTGAAGAAATTGGTACAGTTGGGATTGTACATGAGTGATACCTTGGATTGCAAGCATTGTGTCTGCAGTTCCAAGGCACCCCTTCCTTAAGCTACTAATGAATTCCGGAATAGTCTTTCCATGGGTTTGACGAAAAATTGCACTCACTGATTGACACAAATTATGTGTCAATTGTGCAAAGTTTGGGTTTACAAGTATCCTGCTCTCTGGCTTTGTCAAAAATCTGTAAAGGTCTTTGATTTCTCCACTTGAAAACCTGATCAGTGAATTGTGATGAGAAAACAAGTAACCCCTTCCAGTTAGTATCTCATCCCATAGCAACTATCTTTATAACCTGTCAGATTTGTCTTACTGTGAAATCAAGGACAGGTTATTTAGCGTACAATCCCCACTAGGCTGTACAGTGTCCTCCATTTTTTGTATTTCTCAGCTAGGGTGTCATCATAATCTGACAGATTTTGAAGTAGGACAAGGGCCTATCTTTTGAATGTTCCAAGATTTCCTTTACCTTCCACTCAGCCTGCTAGCCTTGTGACAGGTACCTCAAACCTGGGAAGGCTTTCAAGATAGGCCCTTCTCCTATACTGAAGATACTTCAATGGGTTATACAGTAGATTCTTGTATACATTTGACAATGGAAAACTTGTACAAACAAGGGATTAGTTACCTTCGGAGAAGCTCACTGCAAGTTGATTCTTGGAGGCCAACCATGGTTGAAATTTTCCATGTCTCAATTTGTGCTGACCCAAGATAAATGAACTGAGCTACTTCTCCAGACTGCAACACGTCTACTCTACAGTACTTGCCTGCATCATTTGTCTTCAAGGTTTTCACCGTTCGGAGATCAGTCACCAGCCACAGACTGGGTAGTGTAACAGACAAGAAGTGCATATTACCTGGAAGTATACCACCAACTACTTTTGGTTTATAGAGTAATGGCATGAAGGGTCTTGGCCATTGCACATGTTCAATTGTGGGCTGCAGTACTGATGCCGGTGAATTTCCTTGGGGAGGTGCTTTTTTCAGGACCTCCCAAGGGCAAATCACTTTCCCATTAGTGGGACTGTGAATGGTGACCAGATTGAACATAGTTTCTGCAAGGGCCTTCCCAGCTTCCTTGGAGCAGAATTTATCAAGCTTTGGTAAATGTTTACTGCACTTGCGGCTAAATTTCGCAACACTCCCAGTCGCAAAGATTGAACTGTCATTTGTTTGGAAGAATCCATCCACAATCACGCGGCCATCATATATTACACCTGCCTGGTATGTGATTTTTCATATTAGAAGAATCACCAATGGGTTCTCCAAAGAATTTGCTATAGTGGTAGTATGTAGGCAACCTCTAGAAAAGAAATTGCATCGATTACTTAATACAAATGTAGGTGTTTGGTATAGGAGATGGGCTATCTTGAGAACCTTTCATGATTGGAGGTACCTGTTATGAGTCCTGTAGACTGTGTGCAAGGTAGTTAGTGAAAATCTTGGAAGGTTTGAAAGATATGCCCTTCTCCTACTTAGAAACCCGTCAGATTATGACAACACCCTGGTTGGGACCTTATGGAGTATGTAAGGCCCTGTACAGCCTATGGGGACCTTATGGTATCTAACCTGTCCTTGATATACACTACACAAAATCTGACAGGATTTTGAGGATGCTTAAAAGTAAGAAGTAGAGCAGAAAACAGAACCTTGTTTATGGCCTGGAAAAGGTGAAGGTCAACTTGTCTTTCATCAGCTGTGACAAGTAATGAACATGGTTGGTGTAAAGTCTGTGGTTCTTGTTCTTCCTCTACTGCAAACAGAAAACCAACCCAGCAACATTAATGTTTCCAACTATGAAAATTCTGTTTTTTAGTCATCTTTTCACCTTACCTTGTACATGTCCATAACACATGCAGGGTGGATATCAAACTCAAGGAAGTTTTGTCATGACACCAACATACAAGAGGTGTTGTTTTCATCTACTTGCACCACAGCTTTTGCAATCATGAAACATAGTTATCCCAATTGAATACAAACCTGAATGTGCTTGCTATTGACACCCAACCCTCAGGTATATCACATTTTCAGGTTTTCTTTTGCTTTATGGATTCAGAATGTATGTATATACACTTACTGACATGGAGATAGTTCCAGTTGGAATTATGATAATTTCCAATTGTGCTATGTACAACTTAGAAACAGATTAACAGAAAACAAACCTTTCTGCTCTTGACAACCCCCTTTAAAATCCCTTCTTGAGAAAAACCTGTTGAATTTGGAGCTTGTGTCAGTGGATGCAGTTCTTGCACTTGAGACAGGTGTTCTTCCACTGCCTCAAGATCCTCTGATGCATTCACCGAAAAGTGCACATGCACACCTGACACAGATTCCAGTTCATTGGTAAGGTTTGGTTAATTTACTCACTTTCAAGATGTATCACTTATGGGTGGTGATATGAAACCCAAGTGCTTGTCTTACTAGAGTTTCCAATTCTTCTGCTCCTGGTTCTTTCAAAAGATGAAGAATGCATTGTGTGGGTGGGGAGAAAAGGAACTTACTGGAACCATTTGTATTTGGTATTTGATCAGCTTGTGGTGCTTCAATTGCTGTCTTTTGAAATGAATTTTCATCTCCACTTAATGCAAGATGAGTTTGAACCACTGAGATTTCCAAAAAACTAATCCACTGGATTAAGATAACAAACAAAGAAGAGTTTTCAATCAAGCAAAATCAAGGACAATGCAAACCTATTCATAGGAAAAAGCTGAACACATAGTTGTGAAGTTAATAGGTGTAGAAAATCTGACCTCTTTTCTCAATTACTTCATTTGGGGATACATCAAATTCCACTTTGTCAAGCCAATCTTCAGTCTTGCCCATCATAAATTGAACATGTACTGACAGCCACAACCACCCACAGTTTGTGCAAGGACATTTTAGTAATAGCAAAGCTTCTGAGCAGAATGTTGGAGAAATGCTTCTTTCTTGGAAGCAAATCAAAATGAACCAATCAACATGTGGCTTGTGTCCATGATTCAGGACACTCCTTTGAAGAAATGTGGTTTCTCAAAAACAAGCCAAAATCAGCCCATTGACATGTTGCTTGTTTGCGTGGTTCAAGCCAGACAAACCATTTGGAGATTGTCTCTGAAAAAAGTGAAAATGAACCCATTAACATGCACATTGCTTCCATGATTCAAGATGCCCATTTTGAAGAAGATTCCTCGATAACATGTCAAAATGAAGCCATTAACATGTTGCTTGCATGAGTCAAAATACCCATTTGAATAATGGTTCTAAAAAACAAGCCAAAATAAACCCATTAACTTTTTGGTTGTTCACAGGATTGGGGGCCACCTGTTTGAAGAATTTTCTCACAAACAAGTCAAATTGGACCCATTAACAAGTTGTTGCTTGCATCATTCAGGACATCCATTGATCAATCCCCTCCTCACAATGCAACACAGTTAAAGACTAAAGACCACATTAAAAAATTCAGTATGGCGTTACCCCTCTTGTCACCATTTGAATGATGCCCACTTCTAGCAATGTTTTTGGGATCCACGGTTTTCAAAACAGGAGTAAATGTCAAGCTGTCAACCCAATCCCACATTGCGTTCAAGTGTATAGCCACCAGCTTTTTGCTATGGATTAATTGGACACCTTGTGCCTTCAAGCTTCCCACCACTTCCCTTGCAACATTTATATCTTTCAAGCAAGAGCTCTCAAAATTCTCCAAAGCTTCTGTCTCTGGGTGGATAAGGAACAAGTCAGAGCCTTTCTTCCCTTTTCCAAGGAGAATTTGTACTGCACAAAAAGCCTCCAAGGTTGATCCATAGACCACAACTGAACCGATATAAGATTTTGCATAGGCAGCAGTGTTTGCAATACCTGTATGCATGACAAGAAATGCTTGTTACATTATTGACAGTCCAAAAATCATGAACACATGTTAAAACATGAAACATTTTTGAAACAAAATGTTGAATGACAAAAATCCTAGAGTTTCTTTTGCTCAAAAGGAATATGTGAATTATTGCAAAAATAAACATGATGACAAATAAGAGGGGAGTTTCTTAGATTGCAAAAGTAAAGGTTAATACCTGAGCCAAGTTCACAGTGGTCAGCAGCCAGTTCTTGAGCTCTGACAACTCCCTTTAGACCATGAGTAAGTGTACAAAGCCCAAGTGCATGTCTGGTTTGATCTTGAAGACCAGTGGCCAATACCAACCAATCATATGTGACCTCATTGTTGATCTCTTTGGTCAATAGAGAGACAGTTTTCTTGTTTCTATCAATTCCTCCAACAACGCCTATGATGAGTTTTACAGCACAATCAAGCCCAAGCTTCCAAAAAGACTCACTTGGGCCTGCATCAAACTCCAAAGGATTATTCAAGGGTGTCAACTTGCTGTTGCTGCTGCTGCCCTTAATAGGAGCAGCTGCAGCATGTTGATTGTGCCCCTCAAACCCATTTGCTGAAATGAGAGTGAGGTTCATGAACCACATGCTGGTGCTCAGCATTAATGTCTGTAGAAAGGATGATGCTGCTCTTGAGGCTCCAATCACAACAATCCTGGAATTGATCACTGCCTTGTGCCGACACACAAATTTTTTGCTAGTCAAGTAAAGAGTGCATTCAAACCCAATAAATTGCCCTCTCAACTGGCCACACTGATCTTCTGAAGAGGCTGACTTGAGACTTTCCAGCTCGGGGTTGAGAGAAATGTTGCTTGTTCTCAGGATTGCATCTCTCTCATCTTTAGTGCCACTGGTTCTGTTTGTGATTGTACTAGCTTTCCTTTCCTGTGTATTTGACAAAACACCACAGTCCCAGCTCATTTTGTTACAAAGGACAAAGTCTGCTAAAAACACTTCCTCCTTGGCAGGGTTACATGGCCAAACGTGCATCACATTCTGTCTGAATGAGAATGATCATAATCACCAGAATGATCAATGAAAATCATACATGATTCAGAGATCAGTAAAGATTTAGGGTAAATTTGTTGAAACTACAAGAGAGAAGGATGGGGGGGACCAATTGCTTACAGGGCCACTTGCAGGATCTTTTACAGCAGCAGCATGAGGTATGGGTGAAGCTTGTGAAGATGGATTGCTCTTTGCAGAAGTTTTGATATCCACTGCAGGTAAAGCTTGGATATCCACAGCTGGTGAAGCCTTGATACCCACAGTAGGTGATGCTTTGATATCCCCAGCAGGTGAAGGTTTGATATCCACAGCAGGGGAAGGCTTGATATCCATAACAGGTGAAGCTTTTAGTGATGATTTTCTCTTGGCGGGATCTTCAATGTTACCAGTTGCAGGTGTGTTCAGAGAAACAACAGATTCACTCTTTGTGCGCTTGCCAATATCAGACACAGTTGTGGTCTCTTTGGTTCCTGCAGTCATGAACAACACCGACCTTGTGTTGGCAATGACAGAACATGAGATCGAGATTGTATTAGATTTCAATTTGAAACTTTGTGTGACATTAATATCGATTCAGAAGTGAGAAAATATGTACTTCTGAAGAGTTGGACACATACCAGAATCAAGCTTTGATGGTGGATCAACAACATGACCCCAGGAGCAAGAGGGCAACACACTTAACTGCTGCTTGCCACATACAAGTAGGAAATCCTCCAAGAGCCGTTCAGGAAGCTCCTGAAGTGGAAAAATGGGGCAATACAGAACGGTTTTCATCATCAGTCTCATAGTCTCTCTCAGGAAAAGTCGGCTGCGAGCATGAAAAATGGGGCTCAGTACATACAGAAGAAGCACAGCATGCTGTTGCTGAGGGTGGTACCTCCTGGGCACAAGAGCATCAATCTCAAAGTGTGTGTGTAAAGTTTCCAAGGGCACTCCATCTTCCAACCATGCAAACCCAACTATTTGGAGACCCATCAAAGCAACAGTTGTCACACCTGTGAAACTGCCATAATTGCTCATTAATCAAACTCTAGGTGCTGTTGTTTGATGCACAAAAAAAAGGTCAATAACACCTCACTGGAAGAATAAGGATGACAAAATTGTTTGCAGCTAGACAAAGCTAGATTAAGGTCCCTTCAAGCTTTAGCTGCTCAAGCAAGGTGGTTGCCCAAATTATAGGACCTGATTGTCATGTACACACACAACAGTTATCGAGGAATGTGTATTACATCCTTTGTAAGGTTTGAGAACGAGGTCTACAAGGGCTGATTGATCTGGAAAGGCTTCTAGCAGCTCTGCCAACCCAACTGCATCAATGGATTTGGAACGCCGCACCTCAAACCCCTGATGAACATAGGCATTAGTTGCAGTATGAGAATTAAATTAGTTGACTGCAGGACTGCAGAGACAATAGTAATTCACATTGCTGGTCAGCTTGCATTTTCATATTCTCTCACTGAAATCAGGAATATATCTCCATGGGTTTAAGCATGATATTGTAGAGCATGAATCAATCCATAACCTATGACAGCTTAATGCAATTGAATGTTGAGTGGATATATTTACTGGAGAGAGGCCATTCCGATGAAGCAAGTATATTGCTGTCTTGTTGCAGGAAAAAGGGTCATCATCCCTCCATTGGAGGTCAGGATTCGACCTAGAGATAACTCGTGTGAATAGATGGAGCATTGGGTGAAAGGCAGATGCATAAGGCAATGCCACCATACAATAGTCCATCTCCTGTTGCTGCAAAGATCAGTCCCTCAACATTTCTGAATCATTTCACTATGTGAGGTGGTACATTGGCTCAAGTAGTGACAAACTCATTAGGAGTGTTTTTTTGCACCACCCCCCTTTTTGAAGCATGTCAGGCCAGAAATTTGTGGCATTGCAGATCAGATGTCACAATGTTGTCAGTCTTGCATGACCTCAAAAACCCACCATACCTTAATGCACCACCCTGGGTATGTGTACTCATGTCACCTTCAAGCCACATATTGCAGGTCTTCATCACAACAAATTTTGTTGCTGAAAGTGATATGCAGGCTGCACATTTGTGCCTGCATTTTCATCTTTTTAAAAATTATGAATATGATCTGAAAAATTCCTATGCAAAAATCAGCTCTCACATTACATGGTGAACCATGGCACCAGAAGTACCTTGAAGGCAGCAAGCAGGAAGTCAATATAGTGATTTCCATAGCCCTCATCTAGTATCAACATAGTAACCTGGAACAAGTTGTTGGGTATCTGTGTAGGAATGACTAGCTTCTGTTCTTTCACAATCTGAACCTCCTGTGCATCTGTCAAGGTCAACATATGCAGCATTAGGATTCTGCAATCACTTTTGAATTAATCAGATCTGGAAATGCAAGGATCATTCATGTTTGATTCTGAGGTCACAGGACAAAAAAGGGCCCAAGGAGCAAACAAATTTACTAAAAGCATTAATGAATTCTTTAGACCTTTTGAAGATATTGTGGAAGCCTTGGGGACAGCCTTGGAAACCCTTGAAGCTGGGGTTGAAATCTTGGCAGAGGATTGAGCCTCATGATCAGGTGAAGCCATGGAATCCCGTGGAGAGGGTGAAACTAATTTGGTTGAAGGTCGAGCCTCTGGGATGGGTGGAGGAGGTCCAGTGCCTGCATTCTCTTCAGCTTCAGCAGCATCCACATTCTCTGGAATAGTGACAGGAATGCTGGCCTTCAGCACCTCTGTAACCTCCTTGCTTTTCTTCTTGGGATGATGACCCTGCAACACACTTAGAAAACAAGATCTAGTTTCTAGTCCCAATCAGCTTAGCTTGTGTCTAAGTGATCTACCACCCTAGGCAATTCCTGTGACTTCTCCTAAGCTCATCATATATGTGGAAACATGTCTGTCTGATCAGTTAATCTTGAAGTCATGAGCGTCCAAATGTGTGCTAGCTCAACATTTATACAACAGCTGTGTGTAGTTGATTGCCCATACCACATCTCACTGCAATGAATTAGCAACTGAGTTTGAAGCCTGAAGACCATCAACAGGCAGCTCTGATATTATTCAGTACCTTTGAAACCAGATTGTCGAACAGGTCAAGCTCGAAATTTCTGTTAAGAGACTCCAGGTCAACCTTTCCGGTGATAGACATCAATCCAACCACCTTGTGCTCCACCTGCACATACTCCCATCTCCTCAAAGTTATTTCATCATTGTAACAACTCAGGTTTGTCCCTTTGATGGCACTATGTGGCATCTATCATAGCCCTAAAACAAAGTGGTGCTGAAAATGAAGCATGATAGGTGGTTTTTTATATTAAAGATAATGCATGCTATGAGGAATATATATCTCCATTAGAAGTATCAAGAATTTCTCTGATGTTTAAAAAAATTCTCTGAGGAAGTGTGTTACCTCAGCTGCAAACACTGCATCCCTTTTGTTCTGTGCAGAAATGAGGCGAGCTACCGCATGTGGGTGGTCAGGGTGGGATGATGGAGGCAAATCTGTTAGTGGGAGACCTCTTTTCTGGCCTCTTTCTATCAAAGGAACCAAGTTATCTGCCTCGTCTGTTATTGCTCTCCTCACTTTGCAAGGTGGAAAATCTTTGCTGGGCACCATCCCCATTCACAAACAAAAGTCTTTTGTTGTTGTCCACACCCAGTGCCAGTGAAATTGATATGCTACAATTAGCAACCTATCCACAAATCAGGCATGTGAGAAAAACACTGCAACTTGAGAAATGGTAGAGACCTTCGAACACAAGCACAAAATGAACACTGCAATTCACTGGAGCGAGACATAGTCTTCATACATTTGCGCAAAACTTTTTGAGTATATTCACCTGCAGTTTCACAATGATGGAACTCAACTTTGTGTCATGCATCTGCTGATACACTTACTCTATTATTTGTGTGCATATGCTTAGCTTGATCCATAAGTGTAACACCAAGCACCAAGGCCTGAACCAAATTTAGCGCTTCTCAGCTGAACTACTGAAGTAGCAAATGCTTGCTCTAAATAAAGTTGACAATGTTTGTTTCTTCTTTCTCATGTGCTGTTTATCCATGTACAAAACACATAAGGTTTAACTATATGCTTCCTTGGTTTTGAGAACCATAAATTATGGACTGTAAAACATGAGCTACTCTCAAGTTTTTTGGGGTCTAGGATCTTGAGCATGATCAGGGCTTCAAATCAATAGTTTTTTTGTAGTAGCAAAAAATTGCGATCTCTGCATTACATGATTGTCTGGAGCAAATTTACTGACCAACGTGAAGGATGACTTGTGTGGTTGGGGAAACCGAGAAAAGTGCATGGAGTGTCTCTTTCAACAAAGAATCCTCATCCTCTTTGTTGTCAGGCATGCTCACACACACTCTCAACCACAACATGCTGTCACTCTGCAACATTCAACGATCAAGCCATTCTGGTAACCAATAATTGCTCCCCAGAAAGCATCAACAAACCAAGTTTATCCACAACAATCACCTCAATTCAAACCCTCAAATCCTGCAATTCTTCAACCTTCAAACCTTTGAACAATTATATTCTTTGTTCAAGATTGAAGAATTCAAGGATTTGAGATTCTTTGCGAGAGGTTGAAGAATTGTGGGATTTGAGATTTCTATTTAGGTGTATGATTGCGAGGAAGAGAGAGATGCTTTTGCAAGAGGTTGAAGAATTGCAGGATCTGAGGTTTCGATTGTAGTTATATGCGTGTGAGGAAGAGAGTCGCTTTGCAAGAGGTTAAAGAATTGCTGGATTTGAGGTTTCGATTGTAAATATATGAGTGCAAGGAAGAGAGAGATGCTTTGCAAGAGGTTGAAGAATTGCAGGATTTGAGGTTTTGATCGTAGGTATATGAGTGCGAGAAACAGAGAGATGCTTTCCAAGAGATTGAAGAATTGCAGGAATTTAGAACTTTGATTGTAGGTATACGAGGTCGACGAAGAGAGCAAGTACATTAGGCTTACCAAATAGCCAAGATCTGAAGCCTCTTGAATAGCCCAGTCCATTGCTTGATTCGGAAGGGTGAGGTTTTGTGGTAAAGAAGGACGATCATCGATTGCACCGAAGGCCACCACCTTGTCATTAGCATCAATCCCCACGACACAATAAAGACAGAGCTCGCTGTAACAACCCACAAACAACAGAGACACAACAACAAACACTTCAGAAAAACCACAAGCATCAAGCTGATACAGACACTCCGGTTATTTGTGCAATGGGAGTACTCAATTGCATCTTCGAAGCGCTTCGTGAACTGAAGGTGTGTTCTCGATGTCTAGTTTTAGGAGTGTAGAAATCTGTCCTGCAGATTGAGACAAGGGTGAGAGAGATTCGACCATGATCATCAAGTAGCTAGTCATGAGCTGCTGCTGCTTGAGCCTTGCATGCCCGTCTAAGCGTCTGCATCAAATCCTGTAAACCTCTTGCTCATGATCCAAACTCCATTTGCATTAATGGCAATCACTTGAGCGTGCACTTGGAAAAAGCACCAACCCTGACGAAGCGAAGGAAGAATTTTGTTTCTGGGTTTTGGGTTTAAGGAAAAACGCGATACATTATGCTTCACCATTTCCATGCTTGGGATTGTTGCACGTTCTTCTACTCACGTGAAGTTTCAAACTTTCGGATCTGTGACGACTCTAGAAACGTAAAATTTCACGCGCAGTAACTGCAATCGGGATATAATGAACAGTGAAGGCGTTGAAAGGAGGAGGCTTACGCAATGGTTGCAACGTTGACCTTCCCAAAAGTCGATCGAACTTCTTTCAACTTCTCGTGGAAATTTTGTGTCACTTTCACAATATCCTCGTCCTCTGCTAGTCTAAACTTCACAATTGAAGCAGCCATGAATTTTATATTTCCTGCACACAAATTCATGCTAAACTTGTGTGAGTGCCAGAAAGGCAAAATGCAAAAGCTTGAAATATTTGGATTCTTCCAAGCTTTCACAAAATTCATCACATCTCAAGCCTCATGGTTCCTCAGTCTCCAGTCTGGACTAATCCTTAGTGAAATGTTTTGATTCTTCCAAGTATCCACAAACTCCTGCACATCTCAGAAAGCCTCATGATTTCCATGTTTGCAGCTTGGTTTACTCCTTCCTCAAATGTTTTGATTCTTCCAAGCTTCCACAAAATCCTTTACATCTCAGAAAGCCTCACAATACCTATGTTTGCAGTTTGGTTTTACTCCTGAATTGTTTTGATTATTCCGAGAGTCTACAAAATCCATTACATCTCAAAATGCCTCGTGGTTTCTTTTTCTCCAGTTTCATTTAACTCCTGAATTGTTTTGATTCTTCCAAACTTAAAACAAGCATCCTTTACATCTCAGAAAGCCTCATAATTTATATGTTCACAGTTTGGTTTACTGAGTTCCTTCCTGATATGTTTTGATTCTTCACAAACTTCATCTAAATTTATTACATCTCAACATTACAAAAGCCTCATGGTTCGTGTAAGGGAAGAAGGCACTTCCTCTCTCTATTATCAGGATTTGTATTGGTCTTATGCTTTAGGGTTGGTATAATTTCATGACAACACAAGGCGTTTTCTTGTTGTCACTGGAGGGAGATCCAAGCTTTAACTTAGCTTCACAACACAAAATTTCCAAATCAAGAAGCAACAAGAAAAATGAGTTTCATGTGGAACTCTTAATGTAAAAATAGCATGTAGCAAGACAGAGCACATGGTCAACCCAAGCAATCTCTTGCTCTATATGTTGCAAATTTATCTTAGAAATCTGGTTTCCTTTTTCATTCTTACTACTGATTCTGTGTGCATATAAATTCAATCTCAATTGAAATTTCTCTGATTTGCATTCTCGTGCTTGCTTCATACGAATATTGCACTGCAGCTAACCAATTTAATCTTGTAAAGTAACCCTCTTTATACAAACTATTTGATGCCTCCTGCAATTATATCGACACAAAGAAATTGAGACTGTGTGTCAATTTCTTTGTCTTTTGTCAATGTTGAGTCATGCACTATGGTTGTGTTTCAAATCAGTGAATGAGGATTGTGATGATTTGAATGTTCGAGGATGAAAGATCAGGGGACTAATTGATCAGAGTGCACATTTTGGTTTCGTTTCATTTTAGCAATTGGAGTTTAGATGGATACCATGATTGAAGAAGTGGGAAGTTGCTGAAAGGGATAAAAAAGTGGTGAGGACTGCAAACCTTCTGAGAGTGATGAGTCTTTCAATGATTCAAACAAGCTACAAATCTTGCTTCAAATCAAGCTAGCTTCAATTTGACTGCTCACCAAAATCCAACAATCATCAGGTACAATCATATGGCATCAAAACATCTCTTGTCCCTTCTTCTCTTTGTTAATTTCATGTAATTTGTCATAATCAGGACATGATCCGTTGGAATTCCCAGGTTAATCTAAGTTTGTCTTCTGAGTTTGATACAAAAGCCAGTACTTTCCTGGTCTTCTTTGCATCCATGATGATATGTGAAAATCTTGTGCAGTAAAGGATTCTGCAAAATTTAAAGTATGTCTTTTTGAAGATGACACAATCAGTCATTTGACAGTTTATTCACAACAAACTCAGTGAAATCTTTAAAACCTCCACGAAAACTGAAAAAGAGAAAAATTGTAGTATGGGAACAACTCTTGAAGCAAGCCTCATTGACAGCAAACTAAACTCCAGAAGATACCTTGACGATCATGATTGAATTCGTCATTCATGTGGGACTTGACATGAAGTTGAACAGTAAAAAATGCTTTGATGTTGCCAATGGAAACATCAAAGCAATCAAATGTTCAACAGTTTCAAGATCAATTTCTAGTAGAAGTGTGGAGAGGAAATTCACACTAACTTCAGAGAAGCTTCAGATTATATGGTGAACTTTCTTACTACAAGCTCTCAGTTAAGGAACAACAACAACAACAATAACAAAATACAAAGCAACTTAAGTGTGATTCAAAGAAACTTGGTAGCTACTTGGGGAGTGGAAAGACCATGTCCCTTCACCTCCCAAGCACTTCACGCCCACAAGCTTACTAATACCTCCTGAACAACATCCAACTTCTAACTTCCACCAGATCTGATCTTATCTTGCATCTGGTCAATTTAGAACTTGGAAATTGATTTCTTCCAATAGATTTCTAGTTTAAATGTTAGGTATGACAATTCTCTTCACAAAAATTTCTCAACTCTACTGCTGTGTTTTGAGGATGGAAAAGAGGATGGTTGTGGATTGCTGATCATAGATGTAATTTCTGCTGATTATCAAGATTCTGGGTTGTTGTTGAAGGATGAAAGCAAGTATACATGGATCCGACAAGATTGAATGGAGATCAAAAGGGCAGTGATTTTGTTTGAAAGGTTTATTCCTGTCAGTTATCTTCCCTTTCAACGGTTTCTTCAACTGAAGCTGTTAGTGCAAGTAGATTGTTGTCCCACTTCCAAGAGTCCTGGTAACAGATTTTGTTAGTTGCAATGGTTTTGCAGCTTGCTTTAGAATGAACAGTAACAGACTGAAGTGGCATGAATTGCTTTGAAGCCTTCCATGTGTGAAAAATTCTATCAATGTTCACCTGGTTTCCTTCTTAGGGAAGGTACTGCATGCAGTGATTCCAGGGAGAGGAGGAGGACCTGCAACTCAAGAGATCAGGATGCACATGGCAAAAAAGTCTTTTGGTTTCTGTTTTTGGAGAAGAAAAGAGTGCCAGTAAGCCTGCAAATCTTTGAATCCTAGGTAATATGGTACCTAGGCAAAAATTCATTTTGGTAATTTGGATGGAGGTAAGAGGGTTAGGTAAAGCTTGCAATCAATGTGGAAAAATGCAATTGGATGCATGTAGAATTGTGTGTCATGCAATTGATGCTGCTTGTTAATTATGACATTATCTATTCCTCAACAAGTCTCCACACTACATCTCTAAATACGACTTTGTGATCACTCTGGATGTCTTTTAGTACTCAATTTTTCTCAGATGATTGCTACTAATGTTTTGCATTTGAGTATACCTACCTTTATCAGTTTGAGCATGATCTTCATGGCAAACAAGAATTTGTGATTCCAATAAGCCTCAATCCAGTGAAACTTCATGTGTTTTGTTTATGCTGTATGCACAAATGCTTCAAAACTCAGGGATTGTGCTCAATTCCAAATGCACCACAAAACCATTCTCAAAGAGAGGGGCTAGCATGATGATGGTCTTCTTTCCAAATGGGATTGCACAAACCTGGCATTTTAAGTTCTGTGAGCATCTTCTTTTCCATTTATTTCTTACAAAGATTTCTGTCTGAAATTGATACCAAGCTTTTTCTGATTTTAGTTTGTCAGCTAGCAATCCTGGGTTGCTGCTAGAAAAGTGGGCTCACGAAAAACATATTAGACTTTTAGAAACTCTGTTCCATGTGTTGATTCAAGGTCCATTGAAGAAAAATGCTTACCCTGACACACAATCTCAAGTCTTTTCATTTCCTGAAAACAACTTCCAGCCTTAAAGATATAATTGGCTAGATATTGGTTACTACAAAGGCCAGAAATCTTTTGCTTCCTTCTTCTGGAACTTCACAGGTAGCAAGCAGCAAATGCACTACCCAACACGCCTTAAGAACTGGTTGAATTTGTTTAGTGTATGTGGAGGGCTCCTTAACCCTCAGTGAAACTCCTGCTGCAACAGAGGATGGCACCTTAAGCGGAAGGTTCCTCCTCTCCTTCTCAGACAAAATTGGAGCCGTTTAAAATTACCCCAGATCTTTAAACTGGATAAGGACCTCTGATTTGGGGGTGGTTCTAGGAATTTAGGTCCCATGCCGGGTCCCTGCCTCATGCTGGGCCCACATTCCCAGAACTAGCTCCTTCTCGGTCCTTACCCTACACATCAGACATGTCGTATACGAAGGAAGACTGAAAATTTATTCTTCTCTAATTGCTCTCTGAAGAAAAAACCACTTTTGAATTGAGAAGGCCCCTTATTTGGAGGGGTACTCCGGCCTTCCTTTGAGGTCTCTTCTAGTCTAAGGCAAAGCCCCAGAGACCTCAAAGAAAGGCCCCAGTACCCCTATAGCTGGGACCATGCGCCCTCTGGAATTTTCTTCCATACTTTTGATTATGAAGATGATTTGTTTTATTAAAGAAAAAAATTACATAATTATGACGTTTCCAACTGGGGCAAATGTTCTGGGGATTCGGGAATTGGAATAATTAAGTTCCAAGATATTTTCTCTTTTAAGAGAAAACCTTTTGGGGGAGAAACTAATAATATTTAGATATGAGTAGGACAAATCCGATGGACCGTTTTCCACCTAAAGGCTAAAGGTGTTTGTCTCGACTTCTACGCCGTCGGATTCCAATCTAACGACGCAAATGCCACGGACTGGAAATTGTGGATGTTCTCATCTGTGGTAGGTACACGTGGATAGATTTTTCTGAACAGGTTTCTAGGAGGTTCGATTCAGGCTCGGGGATCATACCTGGTCTCTTTCTACTGAATGTTGCCTTTCTTTTGGTCTGGCAGTTGGCTTCGGTAGGTCGTTCGCCGGCAGAAGCGACAATTTCGATAGATTTCAGGTCAGGAGTAGGTTCGGTAGTTCCTGGAATTGGTTCGGAACGGAAAGTTCATGATTAAGAAGGCGGTCGCTGCGCTGATGAGAGGGTATATTAGTGGTTGTGTTTCTTCGCAAAGGATTGATCTTGCGGCGGATCTGCATCGCGAGTTGTCAGAAGAGGTTCATCTTTCTTGCGAAGTTGGGCAGCTGAAGGAGATCTTGTGGAAGTTGTGTGAGTCTTTACGGCTCTCGATTTGGTTGAGAGCGCAGGACGAAAGGAGGTAGACAGTAGTCTGGTGTTTGTTGTGGTCGCGGATCTTGTGGAAGTTTGTAAAGCTGTACGGCGCTTGCTTTGGTTGAGAACGCTCAAAGGAGAGGCAGACAGTATTTTGGTCTTTTGTTTGTGGTTCCGTTAGTGGCTGTGAATATGGTTGTCGAACGTATTGACTCCATGGCAGCAGTTTCGAGCGCGGTGCTTCCGGCTGCGATTCACCGCCGTGGCGGTTGCTCCCTCACGGGGCAGAACAGCCGCGGGTATCAATCCGATCAACCGCTGGAGCAGGATCTGGTGCGCTTGCACTCCGGAGGCTGTGAAAGCAAGCAGGCTGGGGAGGAGTTCTTGAGCGTCAAGGACTCCACCCGGCGGAGGAAAGTAAGTTATTACACTGAGGATGCTAGTGGATTTTGCGTCCATTGTTTCATCAGTGCGCAGGATTTGAAGCGTTTGCTAGCATCTGGCGAAAATTTTTGCATGGCTTCTTCAATCATGATGCGAGAAAGTTCGCTTCTTGCTTGATGCTTTTGATTTTTTTTTGGAATGATTTGGAGCATTAATGTCCTTGGATTTTCGTCGAAGTCGTTATGGGAGTTCTCGCACGGATAAGTTGTTTTCCCTGGGAAAGAGTAAGGAGTTACTGTCGACACGGTGTGTTTTTTTGTCTGTGGAGTCGGCTTTTGAAACTGTAGGGCTATCATAAGGAGAAAGTCTCGCGATGTCAGTTAACGGGGCTACTCTTTTGTGCAATCTCTATGTCCTGAGGGATTTAGGATCCTCGGGGTCACCATTCTTTCGTAGCCGGCTCATTCAGTTAGCCGCTGATGGATCATCACGGTTAACACATCTGTCTGAGGGATTTCAACTGGGAACTATGTTCATGGTGGCCATGACCAGCAGTGGTAGTAGTAGTCTGTGGGCCTGATGCAACAGTGGCTTCTTACACCGATCTTGCTGACACAGGTGAACAGGACGGCGAAACTGAAGCAGTGCAAGCTCGATGCCCGGAGAGAGCAATGGCTTTCAAAAGGTTCTCAAGGTGTGTTCCTGCATCCCCTTTGCCTTAACCATATCCTGCAGTTCTTAGATGTGAAATTTCTTCACACTAAATACTACCTGCAGAACTAAAGATGCATGCTCTGTGACAAGAAGTATGTAGGCCATCAAAAGTGTGTCCCCTTGGATCACATACCCTTCAAATAGATCTGGGGTTCAATCTGTCGCAACCAGCAGCTGATTGGTTTTGTCATATATTAAGAAAACATGAAGAAATGAAAGGGGAAGAAGTGAGTTTGTATTCTGAATCCAAGGGCCTCTGGGCCTCTCTGCTTAGATTGTGTCACAACTATAAAAACTTTCTGAAAGCTATAGATTGACCTCTGATGTTATGTTTACTTAGCATGTACTGTATCTCAGAACTATCTAGATGTCAATCTAGATGCAGATTTGCTGCATAGAGAGACAGGTTCCTATTTTTAATTTGTTGTGCTTTTTGGTTCCCAGAGCAGGTCTGTCTGGTATGGATCTTTATGTGTCTTCTGCCGGAATGACTGATCCTTTTGACATGGAAATATAATTCTATCTTGACACTGTCTCCAAAGATTGCTAGATACCTTGCACTATGGCCAGTCAGTGCTGAATATGTTGCTTATTAGGGAGACTTCTGTCAGCTGTCATGATTTTGCAATGATGATAAGGCCTGCCTGGATCTCTGAGACTTCATGTGTGGTGACTTTGGATAAATTAGTATATATTCTGGTTGGATTGTGGAGGCATTCTCCAAGAAAAATTGCTGAAATACACATTCTGAAATATTCTATGACACCTCTCATTGGTAGGGTCATCCACTGAGTTGCCATCAGGTCTGACTGATTGGCCATAAGTGCCTGGTTTTAGGTCTATTGTGTGCGGGACTGGAGCAGTGGTTGGTTGGTGTACTTTCCATATCCGTCACAGTTTCAGTGTATTCTGTCCAGTCACATTGCAGCTTCTGAATGTTCTTCTCTTTAATGTCAGTTCAGATAATTTGTGGCACTATGCCACCTCTGCAGGGCAGAACAAAACAATGTCTAGCTGAGAATTATAACTCAAGGTGTGTGTGGTCAGGTCAGGGTTACAAAACAAGTGAAGCAGGGACACGTCAGCTTTTCCAACTTGAGCAATCTCATGGTTGAATTAGCTCTGTCAAGTGGGCCCTGCAGAGAGCTTTTTTCAGGTCATAAGTTTTAACTCTTTTGCCAAAACTGAAGAGTCACTCTTGTCAGTTGTTAGTCAGGAAGTTTCTTGCACACAATTGAACTTGATGATATTTGAGCCCTTTTTTTGTGAGGATGAAGCAAATATTCAACATTCAATATACATATTGGATGCAGGGAAGCAAGGGAAGGTGGAGCAGCAGCATTTAAGTTGTGAGCATCATCAAGAGGCAGGGGAAGCTAATTTTGCAGCCCAGGAAAGGGCTGGGACTTCAGGGCATGCTCAGATGCGAGGGTCAGGGTTGAGTGTCACAAATAGTGAACAGATACCTGTCATGATCTCCCAATCTGTGTCCATTGGTACTGGCACTGGCACTCCTGTTGAAGGCAAGAGCACAAAGAAAGATGCAGCAGCAAGGAATTGGCAAGAGTATTTGGAAGATCCACAAAGAGGTACTGAGCAAAAGCATGATATAGGAAATGGATGGTCAAGCAGTGAGGCTACCAAATCAAGGTCTAGTAGCAGTTGTACAAGTAGCAGTTACAATGGAAGTGGATCTGAAGACAATGATGAGTCTCATGATGCTGAAGATGACTGGGAAACTGCCTTTGATTCACTTCACATACAGAGCTCCATATTTCAACCTGAAACTCCACCTGAAGGCCCAAGTTCAGAGCAGACACATCATAGTGAAGTAAAAGAGCCACATGACAGGAAATCCAGTGGGGCACAAGTACATCAACATCCAGATTACCTGCAGGGAACTCAATTGAAACCTGAATACAAATATAAGACAAGTGGCTTTGGGAGCCGAAGAAGCAATGGTGGGAGGGCTTGGAGACCAGATGATATATCTCGGCCACCCACACTACCCAGGCTCACAAAGCAGCATACATACCCAGGCCATCAAAATGGTGGTGGTAATCATAGTTGGGGTTCAACACATGGAAACATGCGGGGTCCTCCTTCAGCCCCATCCTACTGCCCAATATGCACAGAGGAGCTTGATATGACAGATTCTTCTTACTTACCTTGTTCCTGTGGGTTCCAACTTTGTTTATTCTGCTATCACAGAATCTCTTTAGACGATGGACGCTGTCCTGGGTGCCGGAAAGCTTACAATTCAGAAGGGGCAGTGAAGTTGTCACGCTCGTCCACCATATGGCTGCGAGTATCATCCACATAGCATTTAATGCCATCTGAAATTATTTGAGGGTGACCAGAAGTGAGACCACTTCTGGTTTCACAAATTGTGTGAAGAAAAATGGTCACAAGAATACCACTCATGTAGCATGTCTGGCTGGGTTGAGAACTCTGATAACGCATAGACTTGCAATTTGCACTGTCCTTGTGTACAAGGAAAATTGTTTGTCTATGTTATGTGTGCACAGGTATTATCCTGTCGACATTTGTCTCCTGACATTATTATAAAATTTTCACCTGCAACATGAGGACATTTAGAGATCACTAAATAAGCTTCATGTTTAGGTCAAGAAAGAAGTCTTTGATAAAACTTTGCTTAGCTTTCAGTTAGCAGCAAGGGCTATGTCTACAAAGTGAAATGTGTCTTGTCTGTTGCACTATTCTGAACAGTTTCAAGTGCAATATAATGTGTTGACTTGTTTTTGAATCAGTTTCGAGTGCAATATAATGTGTTAACTGTTGTCTTTGAATAAGGTTTTTCAATTGCTAAATGCAATTGCAGTTTTCTCTTTCTCTACAAAAATTAGCATTGGTTTTTGTATCTTTATTTATCTTATAAAGAAGCACACAGCATTTATGTGATGGCTAATTGTGTAAAACATGAGAGCTTTGTTTGTGACGATTGAAGTCATTCACAATTTTTTGTATCTGATGAAGCTTCTGTTCCTTGAATGCTATTGAACTATCGGATACTAGATGTGAAAAAATTAGATACCTTCAATAATAAGGCAACCATGGCACTGCTGCATTTTGCACATGTGACTATGAAGTCCCCATTGTCTTCTGATCTGTCCTTGAGAGGAATTGTTTCTTTTCATGGCTTCTGAATTGAGATCAGTTAGCATTCAATTATAGTAAGATATGTCTGTCTGAATCCAATCGTGTGCCCCTGCATTTCTCGAAGTTGAGTTCAAATACCTGGAGGCCTGTTCTAGCAAGATTTGTCAAGTATTGAGGTTAATCCAAGGGCTACTTGTGGAAATTATTTGCTTATGTCAAATACCTCTTGCTTGTGTTGCTAATAATCCTTAAAAGAAGAAGCTATGCATATCCTTCAATTGATGAAAGACATTGGAGATTGGCACTGTTTATATAGCCTTTGAAATTTGGTAATTATAGTGGTGCACTTGATAATTCCAAGCTGAAAAATTTGCTTGGTACAGGCTGCTTAAGGCACTGATTAGTCAAGGTTGCAGTTTGATGCATCCATACCTTTGTTGTTTGGTGGTCCTTTCTCACACCTGAAGTTCTGATCCAATGAATGCTGGACCTCATGGATGATCAAGCAAAAAGCATCATGAAAATAGAATGGTGAGAAAAGTCAAGAAGGATTCAGATCATGACAATTTGTAGTAGGGTTTGTAAATGAGCTGATAAGACTGTCAGCAAATGGAATGAGCTTTGGCTCAATTGTACTAGGCACAAGCTGTACAGTTGCTTCCAAAAATACTTGGCCAACATTCTTGAAATCTGGGGGCATGCTATTATCAAGCTTTGGTGTACTGCAAGAGTCCAACACCTCATTGAAGGAAGAATTTCCATTAGACCAGCACCAAACGGTCCTCCAAATTTACCCAAATGCACATAATAATTTCTCCAAATTCCACGATTACTCTACAACCTTCACATGCATGGCATTGGATTGTCAAGTTTGCACCACCTTTTGTGAAATCCCCTTCAAGTCTTGCCACTGAACACATGTTGGGCAAATTCCTCAACTTTTCACAGTCCGTATAGAATAATCCATGTAGTTGCAAACTCTTGGTCAGAACACCATGAATCTCTTGAACTTCAGTATCTTTTGACATCAAGCACTTGCAAATTGGTGATAACACTCTTATCTGGCAATTCAGTCAGTGTGCAACAGCCATTCAAGCTCAAAATGCTCCAAGGAAATCAAATTAATGAGGCCAGGAAGTGAACTCCTTATTGGTACCCTGTTCAACAACAATGTCCAGAGGTTGGTCAAAGCACCTACTTCTGTCATGATGAATTTCTAGAAAGATGAACAATTACCAGTATCTCCCTGTTCTGAATATTCTGAGGCTTTGAGCTGGAGAGAACAAGACAATCACTGAATACTATGTTCAACTCTTGCAACTGGAACTGGTTGGTGATTTACAATCCTTCCCTTAGATCAATCACACCATTTCAGCTTTACAAACTTTGAAACTTGATGTTGTCTGAACAGGTCAAACTCATCAGTCAGCAACAATCCCAATACAGGCATCAAAATATTTAGGAATGTGACAATCAAATGCACATCTCCAGGATCTCCATCTCCTTTGGGGATGATGCCACAGATTGATAAGGCACCATATTCTTGCAGACAAATGTTCTTGACTTCAATCTTCTCCAGATATTGGTACCTGAAAATACAAGCCTTGCTACTCAGCATAGCACCAACAATATCCAGATCTTATGGCTTTCCGGGGGCCCGGGTATTGGAAAATCTAGTGGATAAATGTCATTGAACCCAAATGAGAATCCATATTGTCTACAGCCAAGAAAAAGTCTTGCCTAGGCAAATGAGCTTTAGAAGGTGGATTCCTTGCAAGTGAAAAACCGGAGGAATAATGGAAGGAAGAGCTTCACCCAAGCGCCATAGTCAATCTTGCGCCAGACATAAACTGCTGCAAAAACTGTTTTTGACATCTACCCAATGTCTTGTAGCAGCGGAGAACGAGAAGAAAGAGGTTAGGTCTCTTCTTTTGCATGCTTTCCACTGATGAGTCCACACACCCACACCGAGTGTTTGACCTAATCAAACAACAATAGATTTCTTCCTCCTCGTATAAGCTTATAGACAATCTGGGGCTTGAAGCTTCATCGGTGTGATCCTTGTTTACGGATCGAGAAAAAACAAAGGGAAGAAGCAGCAGCTCAAGCTTGGTTGTGGGGTTCTTCATCATTTCAAGCAAAGCAGTCTCGGAGGCTATGGTGGTTCAGGTACTCTTTCTTGGGGATGATGATGTTCTTGGAATAAAGAGACTGTAGGACAACAAAAGCCCAAGAAATCTTAGGGTTTTTCAGGAGGATTTCCAAACAGCCTACTGTGCAGTGTGTTTCTTGGATTTTTCTGGTTGGATTAGGGTTTCGTTCGGAATGGAATGATTGCAGTAGTGTGCAATATTCTTCTTGAGAATAGGTAGTCTCAGGGAAGTGATTGCAATTGCAAGTGTGCGTTCAAAGAAAAAAAGGGGGTCGGTAGCAAGGGGGTGGGGGACAAGCAGCTAGCTATGCAGCAAGGGAGAGCCAAGGTTCTGAATGCACACAGGGCGGTGCAGGAGACTTTCTTCTCAGTAAAGGTTTGTGTGATGATCTTTTGATTCTTTTCTGGAATCTGCAATTGTTTGTTCCTCTTGTTCCCATCAGAGATCATGTCATTCTCATGCAGTTTTCTTTTGATTCTTTTTTCTGGAATGTGCAATTGTTTGTCCCTCTTGTACCTACCCATTAGAGACCATGCCATTCCTATGCAGCTTTCTTCACCATTCATAAGCTGCATTCTTTTGAGGTTTTTCACCTGGTGGGTGGACATGGGACTTGGAATCCAATCTTTCATTTTGTCTCTTCTTCAGGACATCTTTGAGAAACATAATGTGGTTTTCACAATTGAAGCTTCATTTGGCATCTGCCGGGGCTGCCTGGCCAGGTTCACAGTTTTTCTTGCTTCTATATTTGTGGTGAATGTCAGCCTGTTTTCAGAGTTCTTGACATGGATCAAATGATCAACAGCAGCACAAACATTTTACAATTTGTGTCTGTGTCTGTCTGTGTCTGTCTCTCTTGTGGTCTCTGATTCTTGACACTTGAATGAAACAGGGTACACTGCTCGACAAATGCACCAAAAGAAGGTTGAGGACTGCTTGAACTCGTTTAAACATGCGGTAAGCCATTGCATTTTCTGCTGTTTCCTCAAGAAGAGCTTATCATTTCTAGCTGTAAGACAAATATCTTCGGTGGGAAGAAATATGACACAGCAGATTTCTCTGCAATTTCTTAGGTAATATGTTGAAAACCTTGACTAGGTGTTTTTTTTTGTTTTTTGGAGTGTTTCTTATGATATCTGTTTTGTCATCTGCCTGATTATTGAAGAAAGCAAGAAGTGCAGGTGGATTTCTGTGTCTGAACCATTGTTGTCGGAGCAGACAAGCTTTGTTGATTCTGCTGGTTTGTAAACTCTGCACTATGGGTTTTATGCAAGGTTGGGGGAGCTTCTTACTGATAGAGGGCAGTGTTCTGATGGGTACAATGCAGATGGCAACAGTGCATAATTTGGAAGAGGAACATGTGAAGGCATTGACAAGCAGCATCAGTGTAAGCTATGTTGCCTGTGCAGCAACCACAGGAACCACTTTGGTCATCAGGTACGCTATAACTCATTTCACAAGAGAAATTGAGTTCTTTATCACCTCTTGACATTATGCTGAAGTAGTAGTCTAAAGCATTTGAAATACCTCTTCTTCTGTAGGAGATTCCAAGGAGGTTCAAGACCTGGCAATTAGTATAGGAGAAGGGTTTCTTGTTTTTGAGGTGCCTAGGCACAAGGGCAGTAGGCCGAGTGATGGGCACCGAAAAATAGTGAAGGGCCAAGGGCCCTACCCTTCTCTGGTGTAAAAACTTGGCCTAAGGTCCAGAGGACGTATGCTTCCACTGTGGAAGATTTCTTCCATTTCACAAGATCCTGGAAGATCATTGCTGAGTTCTTGTGGCTGGCAATGGTTGTCTAAATACACCACAAAAATTAGGGCAGGTATTTACAGAACAGTTCATGTTAGAGATTGAAGGTCTCATGTGGGTTTCTGTTAGATCATATATTTTCACAAAATTGTTTTGTCAATGCTCAGTAGAGTTCAATTTGATCATGAGACTGGCTTTGAATTTCAATTGATCTGAAGACACAGCGGAAAACTCTCTCGCATGTTTTGCACATATCACACTATGGTGGTGTTAATTCTCAGTAGGGTAAATTCATCATGAGCTTGGCTTTGAGTTTCATTCATCTAAAGAGAAAGAGAGCAAAAAAACTCTCAAGCATGTCTATACCCTAATGGCAAGGAGGCAGTACTTAGTGTTAATTGATTTGTAAATCTCTGTGGTAGAAGATTTTCTAACACAATTTAACACTCAATTTTTCTATATCATCCAAGTGAAGAGTATGATGCATTTGAGGCCTCATGAGCTGTTTGTTGTTATTTTAGCATTTTGAACATGCTTCTTTTAGCTAGGCAAGCAATTGCTGCAACTGAATTGATTTGGTGAAAATTGGTTCAAATAGTGTATAGTTAGTAGATGGGGCTGGATAACAGCCAGATCTGTTCTGTTCTTAGTTGTAGTCATCCTATTGTTTATGATGCCTAGGCACCCAAAGATGAGTCTATTGATCTCTGTGTCCCTGGATCTTGAGGGGGTCTTGACTATATTGTGACAGGGTTTTTTTTACACTGAACTTTACTCCTGTTTGCATTGGGAAGCAGATATGGATTTGGGTTCAGGGGTGGCCAGTGGTTTACCTTGAGAAAGATACAGAAGCAGCAACAGAGGCTGTTAAATCTCAGGACCCCAATACGACTGTCCCAAGTTCTCAGGGGGAAAAAGGCTGCAGGAGAGACACCCAATTCCTTCAAAGCAGAGAATGTAAGCAAGGTGCTTGAAGGCGCCCAGAGTGCATAAATGGCTTATGCTAAGCATATCTTATCTGTTCTGCTCACCATGTAACACAATACAGCTGTATATTGTTTCCGAACCATTTTTGACCCCATGTTCTAATTGGCCATAGCTTACGCCCTAAGGCGTATATAAACTGTCTTCCTTTTGTGAGGTACTCCAGTGTCAAAGTTGTGATATTTGTATGTTTGGTTTTGTAGATCTGAGCCTTTGATGTGCTTAAGAAGTGCAAGTGTTTTGGCAGGTGAATAAACAGAATCCAGACTTCAAACATAGGCATTACAATTCAGTCCTTTCAATCACCAGGTGGTCAACTCCTGTGAAGCGCTCTGTCTGGACACAAGGTGGTGACACACAATCTGGTGACACTTCAAACACACCAGGGCAGTGGCACACCAGGTGTAAAGCGTCACGGGTACTGTTCTTTGCATGATGACCCAAAGATTTGAGCTTCAAGTACGTCCTGGCTTTTCCATCACCAGATGACTGCAGAAGCTTTAGCACCATCATCTCCTATCTTTGATGTACTTCATAAGAGACAGCTTCATTGATTGCATCATGCTTCCACACTCTTAAAATCTTCTTGATTTGCTGCACAACTGAATGGTTTGGTCAGGGTGGTTATCATGAGATAATACAATTGAATGTGAGGAAGACTGTGAGATATCTCCACAAATTTTCTGAAAACAGGATTGGAAGCAATAGCACCTACTGCCTGAGTTTCCTAGTAATGAGGATTGAGGATTCATGTTTGCACCATGCAGTCTCATTCAACAAGGCAGTCAGTAAGTTAGGTTTGTTTTCTTATGCCAATCCTCCAAGGGGATGTCCTGAGGTGAAAGGTCTGGTGGTGTGTAAAAGCAGGTGTGTGCTGGTATGAAGCCGAAAGAATCTCTGACAGACAGTGTTACATTGCTGACAAAGTATGTCAACAGTCAAAGAATGTTGGATGCAATCCACATATTTGACAAACTTGTCAAGAAAGATTTGTTTTCATGGACCACAATGATCTCTGGTTATGCCAAGCTTGGCCATGTAAAGGAGGCTTTTGAGTTGTTCTACCAGATGCAGCAAGAAGGCTTGAAGCCAAACACAATGACATGTATGAGCATTATAAAAGCTTGTTCCAGTCCAGAAATGTTGCAATGGGGTAAGTCCATACATGCCCACATTCTCAACTCTGGATGTGGATACAATGTGCGTGTATGGACTGCTCTCATTAGCATGTATGCCAACTGCAGATGCAGTGAGGAGGCTTTTGAAGTCTATTACCACATGCAACGAGTGGGTGTGGTGGCAGACAAAGTTACCTACATGAGTATCCTGAATGCTTGTACAGGCCCAGCAGATTTAAGTTTGGGGAAGCAAATTCATGCCCATATAAGAAACTCTGGATTTGACTCCAATGTCCATGTGGGGACTGCGCTGATCAGCATGTATGCTCAGTGTGGTAGTATTGAGGAGGCTTTTGATATGTTTCACCACATGCAACGAGAAGGTGTGCAACTAAATAAAATCACCTACATGAGCATGCTAAAAGCATGTTCCAACCAAGGGGCATTGGAACAGGGGAAGGAAATTCATGCCCACATAAGGAAGTTCAGATATGAACGTGATGTGCGTGTGGGAACCGCTCTTATCAGCATGTATGGGAAGTGTGGGTACATCAAGGAGGCTTTTCAAGTTTATTCCCAAATGCAATGTGAGGGTGTGGGGCTGAACAATATCACTTACATGAGCATTCTCAATGCTTGTGCCACCCCCATGGCTTTAGAATGGGGGAAGCAGGTTCATGTCGACATTAGGAAATCCCAATTCAAATACGATGTGGGTGTTGGGAATGCTCTTATCAGTATGTATTGTAGATGCAGGGAAAATAATGAGGCTTTTGAAGTTTATCACCAAATGCAACAAGAAGGCTTGAAACTAGATGCCATTACTTACATGACCATCTTGAATGCATGTGTCAGCCCTCTAGCATTGGAATGGGGGAAGGGAGTCCATGTTCACATTAAGGAGGCTGGATTTGAAACTGATGTGCGTGTAGGGAATGCTCTTATTAGCATGTATGCAAGGGGGAAGGTCATTGAGGAAGCCTTTGAGGTGTACTGTCAAATGCAACTTGTAGGTGTAGAGCTCAATAAATCCACTTACATCTACATTCTGAATGCATGTGCAAATCTAAAAGCTTTCGACAAGGGAAAGCAGGTCCATGCCCAAATAAAAGAGACCAAACTCAAATGCGATGCTGAAGTGGGAACGGCTCTAATCAACATGTATGGAAAGTGTGGGGCAAGTGAGGAAGCTTTTGAAGTGTATCACCAAATGCAGCAAAACAGTGTGGTTCATAACACAACCAATTTCTTGAGCATTTTGAATACATGTGCAAGCCTAACAGCTTTGGATATGGGGAAACAAGTTCATGCAGACCTGAGGATCTCTAGAATTGACTTTGATGTCTATATGGGGAACACACTTATTAACATGTATGGGAAGTGTGGAGCTGCTGAAAAGGCTTTGGAAGTGTATTGGCAAATGCAAAGAGAAGGTGTTGAGCCAGACAAATTTACATTCATGGGCCTGTTGAATGCATGTGTCAGTCCAGCAGACTTGGATATAGGAAAGCAGGTACATGGCCAGATCATTGATACTGGATTGAAATGTGATGGTCATGCGTGGACTGCTCTTATCAGCATGTATGCCAAGTGTGGGGCAAGTGATGAGGCTTTTAATGTGTATTCCCAAATGCAACAAGAAGGTGTGGAGTTAGACAAGATTGCCTACATGAGTGTCTTGAATGCTTGTGCTACCCCAATGGAACTTGACAGAGGGAAGCAGGTCCATTCCAATATAAGGAAATGTGGATTTGGCTCTGATATTTCTGTGGTGAATGCTCTCATCAGCATGTATGCCAGGTGTGGGGCAAGTGAGCAGGCTTTTGATGTGTATTATCAAATGCAAGAGGAAGGTGTGGAGGCGGACAAGATCACATTCATGAGCATCCTAAATGTGTGTTCTGGTCCAGTGGATCTGGACAGGGGGAAGGAGGTTCATGACCAAATCAGGAAAAATGGATTGGAGTCTGATGTTGAGGTGGGGAACGCTCTAATTGGTATGTATTCTAAGTGTGGGGCCACTAAAGAGGCTTTTGATCTTTACTGCAAAATGCAAAGGGATGGTGTGGGGCTAAACCGGATTACATATATCTCCATTCTTAAGGCATGTGCTAGCCAGGCACACCTTGAGGAAGGCAAACAGGTACACTGCAGCATCATTAAAGCTGGAGTGGAGATTGATGCCTGGATTGGAACTGCACTGATTGACATGTATGCAAAGTGTGGGAGACTTGAGGATGCACGGCAAGTATTTAATTCCATGCCTGATCGAGACATTGTTTCATGGAATGCAATGATTGTTGGACTTGCTCTCCATGGCTTTGGCAAAGATTCCCTTGAAGTTTTTGGACAAATGAGACATGAAGGGATTCAGCCAGATGAAGTCACATTTGTTGGTGTGCTCTCTGCATGTAGCCATTCAGGCCTAGTTGAAGAAGGCCATGCCTACTTTAGTTCCATGTATGAAGACCATGGGATCACACCAATGGGTGCACACTATTGCTGCATGGTGGACCTCCTTGGCCGTGCAGGGCAGCTACATGAAGCAGAAAACTTCATCAAGACAATGCCAATTAAAGCACACAATGCAGTCTGGGGAGCTTTGCTCGGTGCTTGCAATGTTCATGGCAATGTAGATATAGCTGAACGAGCTGCAGAACACTGCCTGGGGTTGGAACCAAAGGACACTGCTGTGTATGTGTTGCTTTCACACGTGTATGCTGGAGCTGGCATGTGGGATTCTGTAGCAAAGGTGAATCTAACCATGGCAGCCAGAGGTGTGACAAAGGAGGCCGGAGTCTGCAGGATTGAGGTTAACAATAAGTTACATTCATTTGTGGCAGAAGACAGAACTCACCCACAGTCAGAGGAGATATATGCCGAGTTGCAAAAATTGACCAGGCAGATGAAGGAGGCAGGATATGTGCCTGATACTCGTTTTGTGATGCATGATGTGGATGAACAGACCAAGGAACAGGCTGTAGGCCACCATGGGGAGAAGCTTGCTATTGCATATGGCCTTATCAGCACAGCCCCTGGAACAACCATTCATCTCTTCAAGAACCTCCGTATCTGTGGGGATTGCCACACAGCAACCAAGTTCATTTCAAAGATTGTTGGTCGGGAGATTGTAGCAAGGGATACAAGTCGCTTTCATCACTTCAAGGATGGGACATGTTCATGTGAAGACTACTGGTGATGTATATCTGCACTTACTATGTCAGAGGGATGATTGGCAAGGTTGGAGAGCCTCTGATTGCCAGTCAACCTCATCCACATCATGGGCAGGTTATGAAAATGGATCCCTTGGGGCACTTTGAAGGTGTCAATGCCTGCACATATCCACATACTACATTCCTCCTTACAGATATGGCCCAATTGAGGAGCCTACAAATTTCTTGTCTGCTGCTATTGGGTGGAGCAGGTCTGCATTGTTCCCCAGATGTATCCTACGTTCATATGCAGTGTATTCTGCTTCTGGTTACCCCTCCTTGTTGAGCCTTTGGAGCTGACTGTTTGCTCGCCATGATAGCCACAATACCAGACCAAAGTGTGTCCCAGGATGGATGTGGAAGAAGTGGGCATCATGTCTATGGCTGGAGGGATGAAGATTTGGACTTTTTTTCAATGATAGGTCTCACAAATTTGTCGGCCAGCAACTGTAAGACAAGTATGTTAGCTTCCTGAATTCTCCATTTGGCTCCATCTGAGCTTGTTGATCTACAAGATTGATCTCAACCATACTTTAGCAACCCCTCCTCTTGGATTTTTAATTCATCAAAATGTGGTTTCATAGTGATGATGATTTATTACCATGACACTGATAGTTTTGGCAGTAGCAAACATTGCTTTGTTGTGGGATGGGTTACACATTTTCTACACAAGATTTGCTTAAGACAATAAGTACTATAGTGGCTTGGACCATTTTGTCCATAGTAAAAGGTTTAGATAAAAAAAAGGGGACCGGTGCATGCAACAAGCTGACTGATTTGGATACATGACATTGACCAGGTAACAAAAGTTTTTTCAAACCCAGATGGATCACAATTGACTTGTAGCTAGTACCTATGACTCTCTGCATTCAATTATATCAAGGCAGAAACGGGACATTTCCAATCCTGTGCTTTGATGACAGTTCTGGTTTTGTGAACGGTTGAGTATATACCAAATCCATCAAGACTGAACTGTTGAGAGCTTTGGTCTGGATTCAAATTCCATCAACCCTGAACCATACATTAGCACTGGCTACCTTGCCTAATGGGGATGACTTCAACATCTTCCCAAGGTACACACTTGGAAAGTATCTAAGCTCTCACTAAGGCAGTTCACATAAGCCTGGATAGCTAATTTAGTGGGTTACTTTGTCTGTTTTGAGTGATCATTGATAGATCTGTCAGGCACTTTGAATGAATTACCTGCAACATTCTCCAGTTCCAAACTAACTGAAACTGTGATCTGGTGTCAACATGGCTTGAAACATAGCACACATAGCCTTCCTCATTTCTGAAGAGGGAGTCTTTGAGCTTCAGGGTTGTTCAGAAAGACTGCTTATAGGAACAGGAACAAAAGGTTTTCAGTCGGCATTCAATCTGTGCTTAATCTTGCTAATTCTGTTCAGGATTATGCCTTAGTATGTGAAGAGGCATTTCTTCATTGTTTCTCTTTTAAATAGGATGCTCACTCATGGCGGTGGCAGTGGCTAAACAATTCTTGACCTACATCTACATCATCTTTCAGTGAAAAAATTTCTATTGGAAAATCTGCAAACTTCAATTGCAAATATTACTTCATGGCATCAGGATCCTGTGGTTTGAAAGGGGCGTAGCTGAACTTTTCCATCCATTCACTGTTGTTGCTGGGAATCTGTAATTCAAAAGACAGAAATCCAGTACTGAGTAAATTGCTGGATTTGCAATGGTACTTTCCTTTCTTACCAGGTCTCTGTTCTTGTGGGAGTGTAGGCATTAAGCTTGAGCCAATCTTTGCCACTGTAAGGCCTTCTTCTTTGTGCTCAATTTACAAAACCTTCTTTGCAAACAATTTTTTGTATATGTCCTGATATTTAAAATGCTCAACACACCGTAGATTTGAACTACTACTGTTTCCAAATTTTAGTGCTACAAACACTACTTGAACCAAAGTTCAAGAGTGTGTGCTGATCCCTGCTAGAATGAAGGGTTTTCTGGATTCTTCCACAAATCTCTCAATAGTAATTTTTCCCCTTGTTTTTAATTTCTCACTTACATGCCATTTGCAGCTTGTAAGTCAATACAGTGGGTTGAGACTCCAGGTTTCATTGGTAAGTTTGTGATCTGGAACTGGGAGCTCTCCTCCTACCTACTGTGTGAAAACTTGCTGCCTGTGGTTTTCAACTAATAGGTATGTATGCATGCATGCATGGCTGGCCACCAAGGGATGGGGGTGATGGAGGAGGATATATATAGTAATGGTAGAGAAACTCTTGTTAACGAGTGCAGCTTGCCCATTAAAGTAGGAGTTGCGTAAAGAGAAAAGTTGACCTCAGGGGAGAGAGAAACACATCAGCACAACGAATTTATTAGGTTGAAAGAGAGTTAGTAACAGTAAAGTTGAAGCTTTTAAGGTGATGATGGATGAGCTTCATAAATCAGGGTTGCCAGAAGACTTGTGTTAGAAACAGTAGTTGAAGGTTTTTAGGGTGATGATGGCATGGACAAGCTTCATAAATTGGGATTGCAGAAGACTTGTGTTTGATTTTTGCTTCCAACCTGAGATTTTGGCAGACTGAAAGTGGGTGATGAAGTCAACTGCAGACATCATGTGATACTACTACTACTACTACTTTTTTTTTTCCGCCTCTTTCCGTGCAGTTGTGGCAACAGAGGGTTGAGCTGCTGACCCAGTATAATGGGCAGGAAAGGGGATTACAAAGTAAGACTTCGTCCTACCCTCACCCCCACCTCATTACTGCTGCTCTGACCTTTGTTGTCCGCTCTCTGACCACCTTCATCACTTCTCATCAGGACTCTTCTGCTGCTGCTTCTGCTATCGCTGCTGCGGGTGGGACAACTCACACACCACTCCATCATGGTGCAGTGCAGAGCAATCTAATACATAAAAGTGCTTCCTAACCCTATTCTTTCTGATTAAGATAGCCTTGCTTTTTTACTCATTCAATCCTATACCGCTTGTTGTGTTTGGAATGCAAGATGGTTTCCAGTGGAACATGATAACCGGAGGTTCTCAAGGTGGTTCTCATAGAGATATATATATAACCTGTCCAGAATGCAAGAGGGTTGTCAGTGGAACATGATAACCGGAGGTTCTCAAGGTGGTTCTCATAGATATATATATATAACCTGTCCAGAATGCAAGGTGGTTTTCAGTTGAACATGATAACCGGGGGTTCTCAGAGATATACAACTTGTCCTGGAAAATTCCAAACACCCAGTTTCCTGAATTTATTTATTTTTTTGGTGGCAAATTTTTGCGCATTTTTAACCTGAAAATGAAAAAGGAAATATTCTGTTGCAATTTCTCTGCCTTTTAAGAAAAGAATTTGCAACATTCTCAAGGGAAAAAAAAATGAGAAAATATTGTCACATTTCAACAGAGTTTTTAGTTCTGAGGCAGTTTTTCACCAGTTTTTTTACAGTTTGGACCCTTTTTTTAACATGTCATCAATTGTTAATGCTTAATATTCTTGGAATGATCACTACTAATGAAGCTACCTCAGAAAAATGAGGAAAAAAAAAAAGCAAAGATTTCTGACATATGTTGGTAGTTCTTAAAAATCGGAGAACCCAATTCTGAAATATATACCTGCAGTTCTCAAAAAATCTAAGAAGCAGTCAAATATGCTTCTATAAAACTGTTGGTTCTTTGCTGGTTATTTTTCATGAAATCCACCAGTTCATTGAGATTTTCTGGGGAAAAAAAGAACCAGAACAAGAGGTTCTTTGATTCTGAAAATCTTCAAAATACTAGAACCAGAGGTTTTTTCAATTTCCAATTTTTTTTTTTAAACCAGAGGTTATTTTTAAAAATCAGAGATGACCACCCAACAACTGGTATTTACCCAGTGCAGGCAGAAAAGCTAGCCAATATCCGTCTGGTGTGGTGTATCAAATCCCAACGTGCTTGTTGTACACGAATGAGCTTTAGACAAAACCCAA
>Ga0116229_10001056_pt1 | contig 41610 bp, 35 predicted proteins | sample S1TSphgellanicum_3_FD_87313 | JGI IMG/M metagenome (GOLD analysis project Ga0116229, IMG submission 87313) | Host-associated microbial communities from peat moss isolated from Minnesota, USA - S1T2_Fc - Sphagnum magellanicum MG | ecosystem: Host-associated > Plants > Peat moss > Unclassified...
AAAAAATGTGATTTTTACTTGGGGAGAGAAGAGGATTTCATAATTGTTTTGGTGATATGCCAACCAAATGGCCCATTGCAACAAAATAAAAACCCATCAAAACATTGGTAGAAAATGCTAGTGTTTGGGGAATATCAAAATATCAAAAAAACTTGTGAAGGACCAATCAAAATGGCCCATTGCAAAAAATAATAATAATAATAATTATGCTTTGTGATACACTCACAACTAATTAATATGGATTTGCAAGAAGATATCATCATCAAAGATATATAATATATACACTTACGTTTATACGCTCCAAAACACTTACACGAGGCTATGTAAATGTAGTTGACAAATATTTACATTGGCCTTGTGTAAGTGCAAAAAATAGATATATACATGGCAACAATATAAATCATTTACACTCACACGAAATTTACACATCATATATATGGCTGCTGGCACTTACACACACAACACTAGTTAGGATCTTTGCATAAGAAAGTTGATTTTTTTAAAAATATTAATAAATAAGTTTAACTTTATAGTTAAGTTTTAATTTTAATTAGTTGTTGAACTTTATTCAAACATAAACCCATGTTTTAATTTGTTGGAAAAGTTTATGCCCATACCATCTCTAGCATTGGGGAGTGTGCAACAAGTTCATGAAATCAAACCCAATTTTTGAACCTGGGCCTACAAGTTTTTGAATTTGAAAAAATATGTTAGAACCAAAATCAAAAGGTTTAAAAATTGGAAGAAGTGGGCTTACTCCTTCCCCCAACCCTAAAGCTCCCCCACCCCCCACATCAAAACCTCCAAACACATTTTACAATTTCAAAACAAGGTCCAGAGGTTCTTTTAAAAAAGAAAGAACCAAACAAGACTGGTAAGAACTCAGAACCCTCCCCACCCAATGGGTAGAGTCCACATGTGGGGGAGTCTAATGTTGGTTCCGAAACATGTGACTGGGTGGGTGTCCGACATTGCCAAAAACATGTTCCCCAAAACGTGGGTCCAAATAGGTAGGTAGTAGAGGGCTAATTCAGCACATGTCTTTATTTTGAAGATTCCATTCTTCCAAATGGAATATTCCCAGAAGATTCCCAAAAGATTCTTCATTCTCTTTCACAAAAAGTTTGATCTTTGAGAATTTCAGCATTTCTAAAACTAATATAATTTGTGCTGAAGCAGCCCACAGTACTATGGACCACAATGTTTTTTTTTAAGGAGTTTTGGAAGTGGCTACTGTTTGCTAGAGCTAGGTGGGCTACAATCACAAGCATGGCCATCTTTTGACTCTCTATACAAAAAAACAAATTACATAAAAAAAATGGTTATTTTCTCTTTGGAGGTGTGATGTATTTGGCTATTGTAGGATATATTGTGTATGCGAATAGTGGCTAATTCAGGTTATAGTAGGAAAAGAAAAATTCAAGCCATTTGGCGAGTGTTGGAGAATTAGAATGAAATTAAAAAATAAATTGACAAATCATGTGAGGGAGTTGAACCTTTGTTTGAGAAAAAATTGCACCCAATGGCAGCACATGATCCTAACTTGCAAGCCAAACATTACTTCAATTATACAAATAAAATCAAATGAGAGCTTGGAAGGAGAAATTTACCCAAAGGCATTCAACCTAAAACACATCAAGCCAAAAGACCCCTCCTAGTTTTTTCCTCAATCCAAGTTATGATGGCATCATCATAAGCAAAGGCATTAATGATATAAAAAGGTTGTGCAAACATTTGAACCACCAAATCCAAATGTTCACATAGACGGTTCCATAATCTTGTCTTTATGAAAATCAAGGTTGGAAAAGTTCTCTTATTTTTCACAAAACTCGTAATTTGAACCACATCCAATTTTGCCATTTTCGTCAATTCAAAAAGTCAAGCACATAATAAAGCATTACTAGAAAGCTTCTTCTAAAGTTTAAACACGAAATTTAGATCCATTGACTGGTCCATAATCCATTGAACATTAAACATCATTGTAATCTTGAAGAAAGAACTACAAGTCCAAAATGCTCACATCAAATATTGTAGGGATCCAAGTTTGGGTAGATCCAAGCTTCTTTGGTTGATAGTAAAACCTTTTCAAGATAGCCATATGAACAAGGAAGGTCACCTCACATGAGGATTTTAACCACTATTGCAAATAAACAACACCCAAAGCATCCATGACATCTTGTGCAAGAAATCATTTTTCAAACTCATCATTAAGTTTAATTAAAGCTTTTGAACATTATCTTTGCACCTGATTGATGGTATGTTGGAAGATCACACAAGTAACATGCGCATAAATTGACGTCTTAGGACACCAATAATGCATTATGCTAGAAATGCTAGCAATTTGGAAACCCAAGTTTTCAAAACCAATATTCAAATCATGTGACCATTCATGCACCACCATGTTTGATGTGCCATTTAGCAAGTTGCAATATCCATTGAACACATCATGCATCTAAGTAATCTTGAGTTCATTGTACTAATAATAGAAATTTAACTCACACAATTTCACTACAACAACAAAATCATAAATAAAACATTGTTGGGATTAGGAAAATTTAATCAGGTCATTGAGTCTTTCTAGCATGGGCATAATACAAGAAAGCCCCATCATTACCTCCAAATCACAAAACAACTCCAAATTATGGGCAACTTGAGTATTACTACCAGCATTTTGATACATTTTAAAAACCAAGGCACAATACTCATACAAAACCTTCTTAGCTAAGAGTTGCATAAAAATCTAGCAGGTTTTAATGTTCCTCAAAATTTGTTGACCCTTTATTTCCACAATATCAACCAAGTCAACCAAACTCTTGGGTTCCTTTAGACTATGAGAGAAGTATGCATACAAACTTTGTAACACATCCTCAATCTCTCTCACAATGCCCATTTTAGAAAGAATTTGGACTATGAAATTGGTGTGGTGGTTCATACAATGTACACCAAGGTTAAAAATGGTGCATTTTCCTCTTTCAACTGAACTATCACACCTATTCTGATGCCCTAAAACACATTCACCCCATCAACTCCAAATGTAATTAATTTAAATGCAATGTTTCCTAACACAAATCACCAAACAACACCATGGCATCCCCCAATACACGTTTCAAATCATCAGAAGTGGCCCCATCAACCACACGCTGCTAGGATAACAATAAAGGTGTCCATTACCAATCTTCCACCACATAAACATGAATGGAAATCTAGGACTATTGATTAGAAGTTGTGACTTCATCACAAAAAAGAGTGATGAACCTAACACCTTTAACAAAATATTTCATTTTGTTGACAACTAAATCATGCATGCAAGCTGCCATTTCCCAACCAATTATGTTTGATTAGTGGGTTTTTGGAAAATCCTTCACATCAAGGAAATGCAACAACTTGCTTATGGTTTCACAATCAATCATAGGTCTACCTTCAGCCAACATGTGGAAATAAATAAAAAATTGCACCAATTTTTTCTTCCTTTCACTAACAGCAGCATGGCAAATTTGGTTAGCAATGGTGTCCTTCCTGACTTAACAATACAAATGTTCATTCTTACCATGGACAAAATCCTTATTCATGTAGTACTCATTAGCTTTACAAACTCCTAAGATTGTAATTAAGGCCTTCCTTCTCCCACTGTGTTTCCAAAAGCTATCTAATTTAAGGGCCAACAACTTTTCCTTGCCTTTTATCTTGGTATAGACCTTGCATCTTACTTGATGCACCTTGCCATGTGCATCCACCATTGATTCAGCCCATGGTAGCTTAGCATTCCAAACATCTTGAAATACCTTATTTAACTCATATTTGTTTCGTTTCTTCTTAGTCTCTTAAACAAAAATCCACATATCAACATCAGAAAGAAATTCAAGATCAAAAGGGATAAGGTTTGGAGGTTGGTTGCTAGAAGATGTTACATTTGATGCATCAATTTCAAAAAAAAAAAAAAACAATGGAATTTGAAGTTATGGGGAGGTTGCAAAGGTGCCATGTTTTTTAAAAAATCATAATAACATAAAACAATCTACAAGACCTACAACACTAATCTCCTACTTTGTTCTCAACAATCAACAAACCCCAACTCCACTAACGACAACATCAACTTGCAAGTTGCATAACACAATGACACATCATAAGCTATAGCCCTTCAATGCGCAATGGCACTCTATAGATTGTAATTCGTGATTCCTAAATCCTCTCAACTCCCAAGCTTGACACAACTTGATTCTTGAACGGTCAACTAAGTCATCAAATCCTTGAAGCCATGGCCCATGCTCCATTGCAATCTGCACTATGCACATCATTAAACCAAATCCTAACTAAAACTTTCATAACTTTAAATCTTGGTGAGCTCAAACAAAAGGTCATAGCTAGTGATGGCGATCCCACCTTCTTCATACTTGAAAACATGTGACGAGAAAAAAATGATGATCGTCATAGTCATGGCAAAAGACGAAAATGGTGAGTAGTAGATGGTCATATTGGAGAGCTCAACAGAGCCATCTGGCAGCTGGGACTGTTGTGGGCTCCTCATAAGTGGTGAGGGGGATTAGGCTTTTGTAAGGGGAATACTTACTCCAATATGTAGCCTTGTGACGATTATGGCCCTTTTTGGCCCTATTTTTTAGGCATAGAAGTAGAAGGCCACCTTTCCAAGTCGAAATCTGGGGATATTTTGCCTCTCCAAGTCGAAATCCGGCGATATTTTGCCTCTTAAAACAAAAAAAAACACTGGTCAGCTGCAGCTTTGTTGATTCCTTCAGTACTACATAGCCTACTAGAGCGTCTCCGATGACACTGAGCATGGGACCCTGCAAAATATTTCTCATATCCAAAATTTTGCTTTTTTTCAACCTCATCCATAAAACTAAATTTGGGATTGCAAATACGTGGGAGACTACTTACTACTAATAGCAAGTAGAGAAGAGCTACAGTATCTACTATCTACTTGTCCGGTTCCAGTTGACAGTAGTGTGTATGGGTTTTATTTTTTTCCTCGCTCATTCTAGTCAAGCTCCTTCCTTCCTTCCTGCCTTCTTCCCTTCCCCCTTCCCTCCCTCCCTCCCTCCCTCCCTTTCTGTGTCTGGTCTTTGTGGTGCAGTTTCTGAGAGAAGAGATAAGTAGAGTGGTGCCAATGTTTTCTTCCATGTTACATTCTTTGCTGATCATTACCACATAAACATTGCTGAGAGAGGAGCTTTCTTTATTATATTTCTTTGAGAAGAAAATCCGTGCACTTGCTTCAGGGATCAAAGTTTTGGTAGCGAGTTTCAACAAGATTTGATCAAGAAGATTCAAGCAAACAGAAGTTGGAGAAGGATTTTGTAAGAGGATTTTGAGCGAAGCTGTAGAGGAGGGGCCAAAAAAAGAGGCCGGATCGGGTACTATGTACTTGGAAGTAGTCGAAGTGCAAGACTTGTTAGTGGCAATTTCAGGCGGAGATCAGAGCTTCGACAGTTGCAGCATCAACTCCTGCGTGCTGCTGCCGCTGGGGACTCACGTCCTATTGGGGGGCAGCTGAAGGATTCGACATGGTGTCACCCGGAGAGACTAGTATCGACGTCGTGATCGATGCGCAACGAGAGTCCGTCTTATTACGCAACACTGCACGAGCTGCTGCTGCTGCTGCTGCAACCACAAGTCGACGCGGTCCGGGAGGAGGAGGAGGAGGAGACGATGAAGCGCAATGGGAGTCCGGTAGCTTCGACTACAGGCGGGCGCCTGCAAGAAGCCCTGGAGTTAGAGAGTCGACGCCCACAAGTAAGGCAGTTGCTTGGTCCCGGAGTCGATCGGCACCCAACTCCAAGACTTTCCGAGACTCGCTCAAGAGATCGGTGTTGAAGGTCAAGGAATTCTCGCAGGAACTCGTTCGTCTCCCGACTCGTAAGGCGGGGCCGTCGTCACCCACGGTCCGAATCGAAGACATCGACTCGGGCTCCGCCGCGGCCCCCCACGACCCCCTCGTGGATTCCGAGCTGGGTCTGGTCGACGACGACGGCGCTTTCGATCCGCGTCGAAGTCGTTTGGGTCCTTCTTCTCTTGCGCCCGCAGCTGGCAGCAAGAAGAAAGCATTAGTTGCGAGGATTGATTCTACAGGAGCCGGATTTGCTCTGGAAGGGCTGAGGTTCATCACCCAAGCTACAGCAGGTACTGAAGAAGGCCGAAATAAGCTGTGGGAGGCTGTGGAAGCTCGATTTCACAGCCTTGCAGTTTCTCCCGACAACCAGCTCCAGCAGCTTCCACGCTCAAAGTTCCCGGAATGCATAGGTCCAATCTAATCTTCTGCTGCTGCTGCTGCTGCTGCTGTTGCATAGAACTTTGGATCAAGCTCGTCGTGATATATCTAGACTTTTTCTTTCTCTGAAATCTAGCTTGCTCGCTACAAAACTTGAAGCCCTAGATATGGGTGTTGCTTTGCTTTGCAGGGATGAAAGACTCCAAAGAGTTTGCAACAGAGCTGTACGACGTCCTGGTGCGAAGGAAAGGAGGCTCAGCTGCAGGTGGCTCATTATCGGTCCAAGAGAGTATTTCCATAGATGAGCTCCACGAATTCTGGCTGGACATCACTGACAACAGCTTCGATACTCGGATGGCAATCTTCTTCGATATGTGAGTCAGATTTATCTCTTCGCAATCCCAAAGCTTGAACTGGGCTCATTCATGGTTGGGTTTCCCAAAAACAAAAAAAAAGGATTAAGAACTCCAGGACATACAAAGCTGATTCACAATTAGGGTTCCAAAAAATAACAATAAAAGACTCCAAGACTGAAAAGGCTCTTTTATCGTTGGGGTAGGACTCCATCACTTAAAAGGGTTCATTCATAATTAGGGTTCCAAAAAAAAACAGAACTTTGCGACTTTAAAAGGCTCAATGACAGTTAGTTCCGGAGTTCTTTACTTTTATAGAACTCCAGGACTTGAAAGGCTCATTCACAATTTGGGTTCCAAGAAAAAAGAATAAGGACTACAAGATTTTTTTAATGATTACTTTTTATGAATAGCATTTACACCCAAAAATTTTATTTAAGTGACAAAAATTGAATAATCCAGAATAAGATAACCCATGTGCTGGAGGTTGGTGATGGTTTTTCACATGCTTATATTATTGTGCATCAATATTTTGATTTACAAGCAGAAACACACACACACACCAACAAAATCTCGAAATGAGCTGCTTCTATTGACAATCAAACATGTTTTTTCTTCATGATTATTTCCTTATCTCTTCTCACTCCAAGTTCGACTAGCAACCTTCCGGTTTTGGAGCGTGGATGGAAGTTTTTCGAAGAAAGTGTGTTCACAACATTTGCTCTGCTCTGTATGTACCCTATTTGTGTGCAGTTGTGACAAGAATGGTGATGGACACATAACAGGGGAAGAAGTGAAAGAGGTATGTACAAACAAAAGCTGCCTTTCTCTTTGAACACCTCAAGGTCCTCCACATCCTTGAACTACATGGAGTGTGCACTACTTCTGTGTGCTTTGCCTTTGGGTTTCCCCCTAGTCATCATTTTTCTTCTTCTTCTTCTTTGCCTGATTGCAATGCATGTTTTGAGCCTACCAGAACAGATTCTGAGTGAATAGACTTGTGTAATCTTTCTTTTCCTTTGCAGGTCATTGTGTTGAGTGCATCTGCCAACAAGCTCACCAAATTGAAAGAGCAAGCAGAGGAGTATGCAGCACTCATCATGGAAGAACTTGATGTCGATCAGATGGGATACATTGAGGTTCACTTCTTCTTTTTCTTCTTCTTCTTCTTATTTGCCTTCTTCCAATGTCTTCCATGTTGGATAGAATCAATCAGCTATGTCCTTTGATGTGCAACAATCGACCTGTGGGTGGGGCCAACTGGAGGAGCTGAGGTCAGTGCAACTTTTTTTTGACTGTGTCTTTTGATTGTTCATGGTTGCAGCTATCCCAACTGAAGGCTTTGATGCGAGGATCAGTTGCAGCACTTAATAAAGAAGCAATAATCCAGTACACCCAGACCCTGATCCCACAAAAAACCAAGAACCGCATCCAGAGATTCATGGACAGAAGCAGGTTGTTCTTAATGGAGAACTGGAAACATCTGTGGATCATTGTCCTCTGGCTGGGAGCGATGGCAGGCTTATTCAGCTGGAAGTTCATACAGTACCGCCATAAGAATGCCTTCATTGTGATGGGTTACTGTGTATGTGTTGCCAAAGGCTCCATAGAAACTGTGAAGCTCAATATGGCTCTCATCCTCCTGCTCGTCTGCCGTAACTCTCTCACATGGCTCAGATCTACCAAGCTCGGTTCCTTCATCCCTTTTGATGACAACCTGGAATTTCATAAGGCAAGCATGTCAACTTTCTCCATGATTTTCTCGTTTGATAGCCCAAGACTGAGCTCACTCAAATGAAAGACAGTGGCATTTCTACATTGACAGGATTTTTCTGAGAGTGTTTCAGGAGTCACTCGTTGAAAGTATAGAGCTCACCACCTTAGGTTGAAACTCTTTCATCACCTTAAATTTTGCTTCTCAACAGATTGTTGCAGCAGCAATTGGAGTCGGAGCTTTGTTACATGCAACAATGCACATCACATGTGATCTTCCAAGAATAGCCAATGCCCCACATGAGAAATTCGAGAGGTCACTTGGTGAAGACTTCAATTATCACCAGCCAACATTTTGGGATCTAGTGAAGACAGTAGATGGCATTACAGGTATTGCAATGGTTATTCTGATGTCAATTGCATTCTTGTTCGCATCCCGTTGGTTCAGACGAAGCTTAGTGAAGCTTCCACGACCATTTCACCGGATGACAGGCTTCAATGCATTCTGGTACACGCACCATATCTTCATAATCGTTTATGTGCTCCTCATCGTGCATGGTCAAATGCTCGTCCTTCGCAACAAATGGTACCATAAAACAGTAAGTAGTTTTGCAACTCTCTCAATCAGCCCATAAAGGTTCATATATTCATGGAGAGCAAGCTCTTTGCATTGATGAACTTCCTCTTCTGAAATCTGGGAACCAGAATCTGTGTCTTGACTTCACCAATTTGCATAGATCAACACCCAAAACTGCAGAGAGATCTTGTTGCAGAGATCCTCATGACTTTCTAGATCATCCCAAGCTTCCTGATGTACAAGTACAACAACAGTGACAGCAGCAAAATGCAGTTTGCTGGTGTTTCTTATGTGCATTATTATTCCTGAATCCTCTGGGATTGAGAAAACACCATACTGCAATTTCCTAGTTGCATACAAATAAAAATCACAGTAAAATCATCTCTGTCATCTCCATTGTGAATTGCTTATTTCTCAAGAAGAGCTTTGGTAGTTGCACTGACCTCTGTGAATTTTTATGCACACAGACATGGATGTACATTGCTATTCCTGTGATATTGTACCTTGGTGAAAAGGCATTTCGTGCACTCCGATCTACTCATCACAGGGTTGATGTTGTGAAGGTAAAAAATTTGCTCATTCAGATTCCCAACTCAATGAAGAGACTGCTCCAGAGTCAAGTTTTGCATCAGCAGCAGCTCAAACATTGAAGGGAATAGAAAAGGGACTGATGATTGTTGATTGATGGATGTGAACCAACAGGCATCAATCCATACTGGGAATGTGTTGGCCATCCTCATGACCAAACCTGCAAACTTCAAATACAAAAGTGGCATGTACCTCTTTCTTCAATGTCGTCAGATCTCATCATTCGAGTGGTCAGTTGCCTAAACCCCTTTCCATCTATCAGTTTCCTTGCAGTCTTGCCATCACATGATAAACTAAATTCTGCATTTAAAGCTGAGGCAACAGGCAGTTTTCTTGTTGCTACAAGAGCTATTGTTGACTTGGGTTACCATAAAGGAAGAGAGGGACACTCTAATCCCCAAGAGATCACAGATTGTAGAGGTCTCAGGAGCATACTTTCTTGGTGTCGGTGGGTGATTGATTCTGTTCAGACACTTCATGAATGACAGGCACCCATTTTCAATCACATCAGCACCCAGGGATCCCTTTTTGAGTGTCCACATTCGTGCTTCAGGTGACTGGACCACTGCAATGAGACAAATCTTTACAGAGGTAAAAGAAAGGCTCTCATCTCTTGCCCTAATTGGCTATCCTGAATCCATTGGCTCAGTCAGGAGAGTTACAATTTTTTTTTCCATACTGATTTTCAGACTCTTTTGCAACAAGGACTACTAATGTCTTACACCCTTAAAAACATCACAGGCATCTGGAGGTCGTATGCACATGCAAGCTCAAAATGACTTTGGTCTCAGTGGAGAAATAGCTTCAGCTCCAAGGTGCGCATTTCAGAACTTAAACCCCTCTTTTCAATTTGATGGATCTGCACCGTTTGCAAATAATTGCATGCTCTCTCCACCCATTCTCTCAACAAATGAGCATTCAGGAATTCAACAGGTTAGGTGTGAGGTCAGAGAGGGTATGGTGGCAGTTTCTAGCTCTGTTTTCAAGCAGATCTTGTTAGAGGATTTCTGTGAAACAACAGTGCTACATAGAGCTTCTCCTGTGGGTGTACTATAGAGAGTAGTGGGTCAATATTCTCCCAGATCAAACATGTAGTCAGAACATAAAGCTGATGCTTTAACCAATCAAGGAAGACTCACAACGAGCATGAGCAAGTACATGATGAAAATTGCTTGCTGCTATCATTGACAGATTCCCACGCCTGCACATTGATGGACCATATGGAGCACCCGCCCAAGACTATCTTAAATATGACGTGTTGCTCCTCGTTGGACTGGGCATTGGGGCAACACCATTCATTAGCATTCTCAAGGACATGCTCAACCGCAACAAAGAGAACAGCACCGTATGCTACTCATGACACTACCCCTCTTTCATTTCAGATCTTGCCACAGCGAGATCAATAGGTTGCATAGCAAGCAGGACTCAGACATAGTTTAAAACACTCCAAACCACCACAAGGATTTAAAGACTCTACATTTGCTCCTGTGTTCTGGACTCCTACATGCTGCAAACAATCTTCTCGACCATGATTATCTGAAAATTTTTGGCATCCTGCAGTTGAATTTTCTGCAGGATGCCAAAAAGCTACCTAAGACATAAGGATTGTACCTCAGACCTATGAGGATTGTACACTTGACCTGACCATTGGGTACTTACTGAGACCTCATTTGTGCAGATTTCCTCTCCAGATAACGACCCAGTGCAGGGTCAGAGACATCAACACCAGAAACCACAGTGTACAATGAGTAAAGCCTACTTCTATTGGGTAACTAGGGAGCAAGGGTCATTCGATTGGTTCAGAGGAGTAATGAAGGACGTGGAGGAGAGTGACCAGAAGGTGCAAAGTGCTTGCACTCTTCCAATGGAATAATCACTATCCTTTCATGCTATTGTCTGATGCTGGCCACACCAAAAAGAAATGAGAACAAAACAATGCAATATTTAGCATAAATCATATATGTCGCACTCATGGGGAATTTTGGTCTGTGCAGGCTGTGATAGAGATGCATAACTACCTAACAAGTGTGTATGAGGAAGGGGATGCACGCTCAGCTTTGGTGACAATGCTGCAAGCATTGAATCAAGCCAAAGATGGGATGGATTTTGTTTCAGGAACTCGGGTGAGTACTCCTAGCATTTGGCCTTCTGAGCTTTCTGACGTATATTATCCTCTTTGAGAAAGTAGTCCATCTTCTCAAAAAAAATAATGTGCCTCATCTGTGGTGTGAACTACAGGCACGTACACATTTTGGAAGACCTAACTGGAAGACCGTATTCTCATCACTTGCTGCTACTCATAAAGATAAACGCATCGGTAAGCCTAAATTTTCTTCACCTTCCCCCCTTTCAACAACAATATACACAAGAATCTAGTTGATTATTGCTCTTAGATGCCCTTCCACTAAGACTTAGCTAATTGATCAACAAATGCAGGTGTATTTTACTGTGGGCCACCTGCCTTGGTTAAGGAGCTACAAACACTGTGCTCCACATACACTTCGAAGTCAACCACAAGGTTTGAATTTCACAAAGAAAACTTCTAAAGAAAACCTGATTCTAGATAGGTACTATCTCCATAGATAGGTGTTTATATTATTGACAAAGCCCAATCTCTTCTGATAGCAGCTAGAGAAAGTTAGGTCATCCTTATTAACCAATTCTCATTGTAAGAATTCCCATCTAGAAAAGTGTACACTAAGAATTAACACAGATATGCCAAAGGCTTCCTCTCCACCATGAAATTGTCCCTATATCTTAGGAGGAAGCATAAAATCTGCCAACCAATCTTGAGTACCTACTATGACTGCATTCCAAGTTCAGACACTTTCTTTCTCACCAGCATAACATTGAAAACAAACTTGGCTAGGTACTTCTGAGCAGTAACCAGGTTTACTGCGTTTAGGGTTTATGGATCAGCCCATCTAGTATGACTTCACTAGTAAATTGACTCCACAACTACTTGCAAGGTGGTCAAGGGTTCTAGCTAATAGACTAGTGGCTTGATAGTTCCTCACATTATTTCTCTGGACTCTTTGTACCCAATACACTTCTGACCTGTAACCCAATACCAGGCTGAGAAGCAAAGAAATTCTTTTGTTCCTTAAGCATAAGCCAAAGGCCAAATCCACACAATTTTTGAAGTTGCAGATGGCTTGATGCTCAAATAAAGTTTTATCACTAACAAATTTGAGGGGGTATATATTCCCAGCTCTATGACACACTGTCCACCAGTATCAACTCAATTGAGGTGAACTGGTATGTGGGTTGCTCTGGCACTGCTAGAATTCAGGAAGTTGTGTGGGAAACTGTTTCATCACTAAGTCCAAGTGCACACCTGGGTCTCTAATCTGTAGAGGCCTAGTCAGAGACTGAGTCCTACTCCTACATTTTTTGTTCCAAACACTGGGATGTTTACTTGGCAGTAAAGGAGCTCCCACAACCACATGCAGATGATGCATTTGGATTCACAGTAACCTGCACAACAGCCCCCAAATGGTGTAAAAAAATTTTGCCATTTTTAATGCAGGAATTTGAGCAAAAGGGCAAAAAACAAAAGTATTCATTCTGTGACGGCTCTAGTTTTGCTACAAGTGATCGTGTCCTGTCCTGTGTATGATTTAATTGCCAGCCACAGTGTACTAATACCTCTCATAAGAATTGAGAAATCTCAATTCTCATAATTCAGAAAAAGTAAAGCAAGGTTAACACTTCTTCAACCAGCCACAGAGAATTCCAAAGAAGGAAAGGCAAAACAGAGAACGAAGGACCAAGAAACAAAAACAACAAGAAAGCAGTATGAACAACAGTGCCAGTCTCACACCTGTTCAGGGACCACCGACAGTAGCATGTATGAACAGTAGCATGTATGCTAGTGACTTCTCTATCACAACTTTCCCACTGACTTCATCAGCTCCTAATTGTCAGCCACTGTGTACTAACCTCAAACACACATGCACACACACACAAGTGCATATTGATTCTCTACACACAGCCCAGGTACTGGAACAGGAACAGCAAAAAATCAGGTTTACTAACACTGTCATGAACAAGAGAGGGAAAAAGTGTGGCGGAACGCCTTGATGGATTACCGAGAAAGAGGCACGAATGAGCTCCTCAGTGAAGTCTATGGTTGCACCCTTGACAAATGCATAGGACACTTCATCCACCACAATCTTGGCTCCCTCTCTCTCAAACACTCTGCATTCCACACACATCACCATGGATCAAACACCAAATGGCACATAGAAACCAAACTCCCTTCCAATGTGCTTACTGGAGTTCCCAAACCACATTCATCAGTGACCAACTCAACTCTTAAGATCTTCTCCAAACCAGGGATGTGATTGAGGCACTCTCACACAAAGAATTTCCACATATATCAAGAGATTTTTCTGTTGTCTTCCTGTGCAAAATTATATATCAGAACTCTGTGGCACATTTAGATGAACAACGAAATCTCAGATAAAGAATATAGGATAGTTGACTCTTACCTATCATCACTGTTAAGATTGTCATCAAGTGAAAAATTGTACAGGAACCCAGAGCAACCACCTCCCTCCACACTTAGGCGCAGTGCCTTCTTGTCACCCTCCGTGCCATCCTCTTCCATAATTTCCTTTATTCTCTGCTTCAACAAGAATTGTGTACCAAAAAATAACCTCCCACAGGGAATATAAGAATGCCACACAATGAGTCTTTTTAAGATAAAAGCGTAACACAGACCCTTGATTGAGGAGAGCCTTCACCAGCTACAACCCTAGGACATAGAAAAAAACGAACAAAGAATGGAGAGAGATAGAGAACATACTCGAATGCAACTGTCAGTGATCGTGAGACCTTCTTGTGTGGTTGGAGCAACAGAGGCTTTGCTGTCCTCTGCCGTAGCCGAATGCTGATGCCTCTTCGCACTCCATGCTGTGGCGTTCGTTAGGACCCCAAACCCTAATGGCGTCGCAAACCCTAATTCACTGGCACGCAGAAACGAGCGATAAGACGAAAAGATTGCACGGCCATTGACCTCATTTAAGCTCCTCTGAAACCTACCAGGCATGCTTTGGAAGCAAGAAGAAGACTGTCCGATACGCAAGGAAGGGGTAGTAATCAAGACCCGAAAACTTCGCCATAACTTCACAGCCTTTGACATAGCCATGATCCCACGTTAAACTCAATTACAGACGCTCTCAAGACGTCTTCATGAGGAGAAAGTCATTTCCCAAACATATGTGATGATGAAGCGAAATTCGACACGCATCATGCTAATTCTTCTCACCGCGCAGTCCGTAAAGTCTCCGTTTTCTGCGACATCTCACTCTCGCCTGCACGTTTTTCTTCTTCTGCTAACATTCCAGAGGGAAAAAGAAAACTTGGAAATAGCAGACAACCACCTAACTTTCAACACCGCAAAACTAGCATGCTCTATTTCAGATTCGCAATCCAAATGCTCTCGAAGCTTCTAAAAACGTCAGCATCGCAGGCTACAAATCTGATGGAAAGGACACTGACTCCAAGCGCAATCACAAAAAAAAAAATTGCACTTGCTTGAAATTAGGGTTAGGTCACAAAAGATGCCCTTACTTTGAAATTAGGCTGAGGTCACATAATATGCCCCGGCTTGAAATTAGGGTTAGGGCACATAATATGCACTTGCTTTGAAATTAGGCGTAGGTCGCGTAATACGCCCTTGCTTGAAAGTAGCGTTAGGTCATATAATATGCACTTGCTTTCATATTAGGGTTAGGTCAGATAAGATGCCCATGCATGCTTGAATTAAGGTTAGGTCAGATAAGATGCACCTGCTTGTTAGGTCACAAAATGATGCCCTTGCTTGAAATTTAGGTTAGGTCAGATAAGGTGCCTTTGCCTGAGATTAGGGTTTAGGTCAAATAAGATGCCTTTGCTTGAAATTGATAGAAATTGACAGGGGATCCTGGGGCATGATAAAAGCACTGATTTTCACTACAAGCTCTCCACCCAACCTTAGGATCCCATAGATGTTGTTAGAAACCTATGATCCACCCCCAAGATCGTGCCTAATCTAAATAGGATATTAAACATTCATCCAGATGTCGCTCATCCTAGAAGGGCACATGAACAAGGCCATCATCTCATGCATTGACATATTTCATATTAAACTTAACTAGAGATATTTAAATAAACTTACTTAATATATTTCATAGTCCCAAAAGTATGTGCATTTAACACAAATATCTTAAATAATTATAACTTGATAAAAATAACTTAAGTAAGTTGGTAGGAAGTTGATATCCAATGGAAATTAGAGTAAGGTCAAATAAAATGTAATTTTTTGAAAATTAGGATTAGGTCAAACAACATGCAATTTTTGAAATTAAAGTTTGGTGAGATAACATGCAATTTCTTGAAATTAAGGTTACGTCAAAAAAGAAACAATTTCTTGAAATTAAAGAACTTAAATGAAGTAACCTGCAATTTTTTTGAAATTAAAGCTAGGTCATAAAATAGGCAATTTTTTGAAATTTAAGGTTAAATCACATAAGATGCAATTTGTTGAAATTAGGGTTGAATGAAAAAAGATTTATTTGTTTGATAATTATTAATCTAGTAGTAACTAATCATTACCTATGTTCTCGTTTCACACAAAAGGATGTCACAATTCAAAATATTATTGACAATCATCATTGTTCAATATGAATAATCAAGGTGATAAATAATAATGAAACTGAAGTAAAGAGTTCCTTGCAAGTTAACCTCTAATGATAAATTGACAGTTTAGTTTTCAAACTCATAAAATATCACTAATAAGCATGCCAATAATAGTACTAGTTTACACTATTGAATTGATTTTACACCTTATCACAAATTTGACACATGATGAATTTATAATGAAAATCATGTAATTTTTGTTCATTCACAAGTTTGTACATTTGACACACAAATATCATGCATTGAAAATAGGTTTGACACATAGATAAATGTGTTAACGAATGAAGTACGAACCTATGAATAAATGAATATCACATGAATTTCATATTTTCCTATAAATATGTGTTTCAAACATGTTTTTAATGCATTATATTAGTGTGTAAAATGTATGAATTATAAATGAATGAATTTTGCACAATTTCCATTATTAAGTTGTGAGATGTTAAATTTGTGAAGCTTGCCATTTAGTTATCATACTACCATGGCAAATTCAAAACAAGTTATACTATTTCAAAAATGTTAAACTTGCCACAATATTACCATATCATTTTTGTCTATTTCAAAGTAATGTTTTGATTTGTGTCTAGTTTTGATTAATTTGAGTTTTAATTTTTATAATCACCATAGAGCAAAAGATAAGTAGTGATTTTTTTGAAAATATTCATGAAATATTCATCACAAACACAATATCACGAAATTTCAATAGAATCCATGTGAAAATCGTAAAACAACATGTCTATGCAACATCCATGGGCTTCAAAATGTAAAAACAACACAAAAAATATACATATTACTTTTATATAAATTATGTCAATTTTACTTGTGATATTTTGATGTGAAATACATACAATTTACATTTTAACTAAATCCTTGCAATTATCATGATGTAATTTTGGATAAAACTATTCGATTTTTGTGTATTAAATATGAACACTCACATATGTCATTCAAAAACAATGTTTCATCTATTGATATTGAATATGTACAAACATCATTCATACTAACCATAGCACAAAATTTGTGTGATTTTTGTACAAACCTATGAAAACTGAATTTTACACGAACCTATGAAGGTTCAAACTTATGAAATTTGGTAAGTTTGTAGTGTTATTACTTTTTTTTATGGTTGAATGTTTTTTTATATTATGCTATAATATAAAAAAACCTAAAACTTGACAAGTTTGATAATTATAATTTTTTATAATATTATTAGTTTGGAGGTTGCCCATTCCAAAAATATTTTTAATTGTAAGATGTTTCTATTTAAACTTTAAATGAATTATTGACACAATCTTAATTTATGAAATGGCATTGTGGGTAAAAAAACCCTATCAATTTTCAATTCCTGCGAAGAAATGCAAACCTAGAATGTGTTCCATAATTCACATAGTGAAAAAAAAGGTGGGGGCTCCAAGATGAAATTATGTTGATGTCTTAAGTTGAGTTCACAATTATGTCAAATTACACAAACCAAAAAAAATGTGGTTAATATAGTTTGGAACCAAAATAGTGCATGGATGAATCACGAACAACTATCATCACAAAATGCACAAATGCCCAAACTCCCTCCTTTCAAGGCTACATCCAAATGACATTTTTCCTCAAGACTTTCAAGAGGTAATCCCAAATTGCCAAATATGAATCTTGACACTTTTGAGGATCATAACTTCCTTGTTTCAACTTTGATTATAATCATTCATTAGTAGCTTTTGAAAAGAATTTTCCAAAACCATTCAAATTCCCAAATTAAAGTTGATTTGACATTTTAATTGTCTCGAATCATTTTGAACATTTGACACCTTACCTTTGAAATAGCAATGTCTTTTGTTTCAAACTTTAAATTTGGTAATGCAATCCCACTTTAAATATCTACTTTCCAAGAACCTTTTATCTTAATTTTAACTCTTTTTTTGTTTTTCATGGAACCTTCCATCCTATCTTGAAACCAATTTTTTGAATTTTTAAAACCTTTTCATTGTAGTCATTTTCACAAAGAATTTAAAGCAAGTTCAATTTAAAACAAGGTCAATTTCCATTTCCATTCCACACATAAACAAAAAAAATATGTAATATTAGTTTGTTTAAGTACTATGCACACCTCAAAATAAAGATTATGTAATATTAATTATGTACAACCAATCAAATGCAATAAATTGCTTAAAATATAAGGTTAAACTTGTGTTTTTATTTTAAATTGTAAGGTATGTTTATAGTAAAAACTAACCACACCCAACTCTTTTTTAAAAGAGTAGGAATAAAAAATTGACATTGAAAGGTGACATGGCATGCAACCATTGTGCAAAATTTGTGTTTAAATTAGACTTTTATATTTTACAATTTATTTTTAATTTATAATTTAATAAAAATGTGAATGCTACATTTGTAGCTTTCAACTAACATTGGATCCACATACCTACTAAACTACAAAAAACAAATACAATGGCTTGAAAAAGTATTACAAAATCATGCATACCTTGACCCAAAATATACACCACCTACATCTAAAGTATATTAGTTTTCTCCCAACCAACAACCAAATAAAATGCAATTTGTTCATAAACCTTCACCACACATTTAAAACACATACATTTCTATCATGCAATTGAATGATGAACAAGAACAAGTTTTGCATTCCATTGTTGAAAACCCACAATGTTTACATGTTCTCATAAGCACATTTGGTAGGGGCAAAAGAACATTTTTCAAATACATCATATGACATTTTTAGTTCTTTGAGAAAAATGTACTATTGTTAGTGACAAGCACATCAACACTTCATTTAACCTCCACTAAATTAAATTAATGCACACCACATGTCAAATTTCAACATGTGAATATTTGTTCATCGTCCTTGAACCTAATAATGTGATAGAACAACTAATAAATGCAAATGTTATTATCATTGATAGAATGTCAATAATGGCCAACAACATGCTATGCATTATTAAGTAATAACTAAAACAAATAATTTGTGTCCAAAACACATCTCCATTTGAAACAAAACTTATATTGCTAACTAGAAACCTTGTTCAACTACCACCAATTTGCCAACAAATAATTTAAAATAATAACACATTATAAAAAAGTTGCCACACCAATTTACCCCTTGTTGGAAAACAACAAAACAACATTTCCTATCTAGCTCCATGCATTATGCCATATATCCAAAATACTTGCAATTCTTCAACATCATAATGTGAAAGAAAATCGATCACTAACAAAATTTAAAATGTTATTTCGTAATGTTTCATGGATAAACAAAATATAAAACTTGAAGTGGATCTTATTACAACAATTTTTTATACAAATAAAGAGTGTTGAAAAATATAACATCATTTTAAACAAAGAATTTTCAACCATAAAAACAAAGTAAAAATGGATACAAATGCTATAGACATTGAACACATTCAACCATAATTAAATGACAAGTCTTTCAACCACATAAGCAACATAGCCATAGGTGCACTTGTCATGTTCATTGAAAATATTAGCATGCCAAAAGGAATTGCAAATTAAACAATTGCAACTATCACATGTATAGTTAAATTTGATTCCTGAAACAAACATAATATCCATGGAAGTTCAATTAATGAAAAATCTTACAAAAATAGTTTTCAAAAATCATACTTGTGAACACAAATACACATGATAAATATTTTTACAAAGCATAATTTCCAATAGCATTAGCATAATCTGTGAATGGCCACAAATCATAAGTTCTTCACCAAGTGTAATGATTGCCACAAAAGTTGTCATCAACATAAAAGAAACTTTGCACTTGGCCTCAAATATGTCATGTTCTCCAAAGTCAAAAACCAAAACAACTTGAAATAATTGGAACTCTTAATCCAATTGTTTTCACTCCTTGCAATTATGGGAACATTAAACTGTCATGCAACATTATTTGGAAATCCAAAACTTAAATATCAGTAGGCATGTTGCCCACATCCAATTCTTTCAACATTTATTAAAAACAATTGGTATGAATATGAAGATTAGATTCATAGTGTCAAATGTATAAGGAAAACTTTCATACTAAACATGTATCACTGCAAGAAATGTGTCTTTTGTTTATCACATGCTTTCATTGGATTTTGAATGAATTCATTGGTCTCATTACACGTGACTTAATGAAGATCCAGTGGATTCACTCGTTCACTAAATGGGGATTATTGAATTGCACGCACATTTTTTAATAATGCATTTAAATTGGTTAGGATATCTATAATTTAGTTTAACATTTTGTCACAAATGTAATTATATCATTTGTCAACTTAATAAACTACATTTTTATTGCAACTTCTGAATTATATTATGAATTATTCACTAAAATAAGAATGCTCCATTTAAATAAATCTAATATGAATTTTTTGTTCCATTAACATCACTAGTTATTTAAATTGTTCCTAAAAAAATATTATATAAAAATAATTTTGACCCATATTTCACATGGTAGTAGATGTTTTCAACATGATTATGGGTGGGATGTGAATGTCTCCATTGCCATTTCCTATGTTGTACATTCAAACTCGTTTCTTGGGGCAATCTTCCTAAGGTCCAAACCTAGTTGTGCATATAAATGGTTTGGAACTTACACTTTGTGTAATGTAACTCCCATAATGAAACTTATTTACACTCTATGTGAGTGTAAATGTAAATGTAGAACAAAAAACATGTAAGTGTAAGTGTAAAACCATGTAAATTTATTTTATGGCATGTAAAATGATGTAAATGTAAAACAAATACACATATGGTTTTATATGGCCATGTAAAATAGAGTAAGTGTAAAACAATGTAACAAATGTGATTTTTACTTGGTGAGGGGGGGATTTCATAATGTTTTTAATGATAGGCCAACCAAATGGCCCATTACAAAAAAAAACCCATCAAAACATGCACCCATAACTAATTAATATGGATTTGCAAAAAGTATGGATATTAAGGGTATATAATGTATACATTTACACTTACATGCCCCAAAACATCTACACATGTAAGTGTATTTGACAAATATTACACTGGCCTTGTGTAAGTGTAAGAAAAAAATTATACATGACAACAATATAAATGTAAGTGTAAAAAGTTCGAACATGTAAGTGTAAATGACTTATACTTACACAAGATTTACACACCGTGTATACAACTATTGACACTTACACGCACAACATTGGTTTAAACACTCCATCCCCCTTCCTCAAATAAACATTGAACTTTGCAAATCTAAACTTCCACCAACATCTTGTTTCATATGACATGCACTAACATTAGATTTTTCTATTGCAAGTAGTAGACAACACTTTTCCAAGAACTATACAAGAGAAGAAGAGCTTGTTTCACAAGCTTCATCTTTGTGAATACGATGCATGTATTAGACTAACATTGGTACATTTTCTATATGTGATGGCCATCTTTTTAATACAAATCTTTTGGAATAAACTTACTCCACAAAATGGACACATGTTGTATTTTCTATATAGATATACATTCATAAGTAGCAAAATGTACCAAGACCTTTAGATGTTTACAATTTTGCAAACCAAGTTTTCCTTTTTCCATGTTATTAATATGGTGTTACTTCAACTTGGTGAACCTTTTGAACTCAAAAGCAACTATATTCATGAATTTCAAATTTCATGGTTTCAAATTGAGTATTCAACTATCGGCCCCAAGTCCCAACAATGTTGGCCAATTTACTAGCTTCCAAGTCCTTGCAAGGGAAGAATTTACATATTTCCCCGGCTGTTTCCTAAGAAGCAAATGACTTGCATGTACACAAAAAGAAAATCAACAACTGCTCCACTTCTTTCCAAAAAATACCTACCCAATGAGCCAAATACCTAAGATATGTAATATACACCATCAACGGTGAGGTCTAAATACACAAACCCACTCATGGATCAAAAGCTACCATGTATCCAATTTTGTGCTTCATTTTTTTGAATAGCCTACCCAACAAGCTGAAACAGTAAAATATATCCATCAACAGATTAGGTCTAAATACACAATCCACTCATCATTCTAAGCTTAACATGTGTTCTGTTTTTGTTTCAAAAAGTTTCAAAGTTTAGAGTTATTTGATTTGTATGCATCATTGACACCCAACTCTGCTATTTAATTGGTTGTACCCAGGAGCCATACCAAAATACATACTTAGAAAAAGTCTGTAGGAGTGTCGAATCCATGTTTATGTCGATTCTTCATATAGTCAAAATCTGCTGGCACAAACTGGTAATGCATTGCCTCAGGGTTGAACTCAGGCGTCTCCACATACTGCATCATAGTATAACACCCAACAAATACATCAAAGAGGTTTCTCATCATTAGAGCACCCCCTTATTCTCTTTCTTTTCCACAAAGGGAAGGTTAGGCCTGAAAATGCTATTAGTTTCAAATTGAGCCTTGCAAGCTGCAAATAATGAGAGTTAGGAGAAATGGCCACAAACTTTCAGGTTTCAAACTGAATCAAAAAATCACAAGCAGATTTCATAATTTACCTTACAGAACGAGCTGCATGATCCTGGAGAAAAGGTTTAATAAGAACAAGTAGCAAGACAAGGCTAAAAGTTCATGCTCAATATTTATGTGAAACTTGGTTCAAGCTTTTTCACCCAAAGTTGAGTAAAGTTTTTGTTACATGTGCACAAGGATTTTGGAAACCAGAATGATCAGCAGATTTCAGTTGTGTTTTGTACCTGAACAAATAGACTCAGGATCCGTTGGCGGAGGCCAGAGAGAGAGTGTGCTGGACGCCCCCGATACATAAGATCTGCCTCCCTCTCTACCAACATCAAGATCTCCCTTGTCAGTGGTGAGTCGTGAACTTGCACTGTCCATTTCACATAGCCCAACACACCCATCCTCTCATCCATGGATTCCACCCTTCTTTCCAATGCCTTGTACAACTGCAACCTCAGCCCATCACCAAGAATTTCTCTGTTACTCTCTTGTTTTGGGGAATCCATGGTCTAGAATCAGGACTGATATGTTGAGCTTTGCAACTCCTGAGACTATTGTTGGCCGTCCATTACCGGTTAAATTAATCCTGGGTTGAGGTGACAAGCAAGTACATATCAGTGAGTGGATGGTATTGCTAATGAAGAGGTTCACCTTCTAATTTGTAATAGCTGGTTCAGATTGACTAGAGAAAAGAGAGGTATGAGTCTTGTCACAATCCAAAGCACTGCCAGATTTGGAGCTTCAATGAGTGTACTGAATACATTGAAATTTGGATTTGTAAATGCTCTATCACAAGAGCTTACAATTGTCAGCTTTGAAGGTTCTTAGTTCTTACTCCTGAACCACTAGAGCAAAAAAACTATAGCAACATCTGTGATTTACTCCTTTTCTACAAGGACCACACAGAACATAGAAACGTGAAACATGGCAAAAGTGTGATTGGGGATGGGGATTGGGATTTACATTCATGAGATCCAAGGCACGAGCTGTGTTTGTAGTTTGCACATGAACAATGTTGCCATTGCTCATCTCCCATATCTTTGACTTCCCCATCCTGACCATAGTTTTAGTGATCCTGTCAACTCGGTTCAATTTAGCCGCTTTTGTCCTCAGTTTGTCTATTACCTGTATCAGCTTCAGCTCCTGCAAGTTCAGTTGTTCCCAACCAGCAACAAATGGGTTCAACACTCTGCAGACCAAGATGATATCCTCAGGATTCTCCCTTATCTTGAGTCTGTTGAGAAGCAACAGATTGGTCTCAAAAACCAGTATGTCTTTGGTCCAATTCTGAACAATTGAATGACATATCATGGGTATGCCCTTTCATGTTTGTTCCAGGTTTTCAGTCCTTTTTGGGTTTGAATTCCTTTGATTATTTTTTGTGCAAAAGAGGGAGACATTATGACATTACCTTCAAACACTGAAGAAGAAAAACCTTATGGATCTCTTGACTCTGATTCCATGAGTTTTGGCACTTTTTTTTAATCACCATGAGGCTTTTTGAGAGAACAAGTGGAAGGGTTCATGTGCTCCAATTTGATTGAATAAATGTGTCACCTTGAGTAAAAGCTCTTTCACAAGCTTCTTGCGCTCGAGGCCCACACACCCACTAGTGTTTATAGCCTTCATCTCCTGGTAACAACAATAAACTTTTAGGTCACAAAAAAATTGCTAATCATCTTGACTACTAAATACTGATTATTGAGACAAAAGGAGAGAAAGAGTAATTGAGGATTAAGAGTCCTATTGACAATGCCATCTGGATCAACTACAAAGCCAAGAACATCTCAGTATACTGGATATGTTTCTACTAATATGATGGAGAGACTCTGGTGAATCTAAACAGCACAAACACTTCTGATGCTCTAGAGGCTAAACTAATAGACATCTGGATCAACTTGCTTCATTATGATGGAAGCAGTAGAGAAAGAGTGTAACCTGTAAACGCCATGTCTCAAGCTCTTGGTACAAAATCTCAAAGTCAGCTCCAGAACGAGGGTTTATGCGCCGACCAATCTCATACCTCAGTTTCTTCTCATATTGCTCTTTCTTTTTTCTGGCTCGTTCAGCGAAAAACTGCATAGAAACATCATTGCATCCTTTACATCTCCATGCCCAGCAGTTCTGACCTGGATTTGTAAATCAACATTTATAACATGGTGCTTCAGACTATAATGTCTTGCAAAACAGACATTCTAAGAGGTCCATGTTTGGGAATTGAAGAATCATCACTCAGATGCAAAGTACACTATTGTCAAGACTTGAAGATGGACAAACATATAACTTGTTCATAGTTGAGTACAATCAGGCAGACTCAGAAGATAAACAAGCATATTCACCGGCTGCTATGAAGAGGTATGAAGTATGCACAAAGAGGACCATGACTCAGTGCTTATCAAGTTCCATGCAACAATTGAAATGAATGACAGGACCTTGTACCCTTCATGAATTGTAGTGCAAGAATATATCAAGAGCACAGAAGGAAAAAGATACATGATAAAAAGATCACCGAATCTAGAAAGATGCATGAAGCAAAGATCACAGAAGACAAAAACGTGCGATACAGAGAGATCACAGAAGACAAAAGATGTGTGATACAAAATCACACAAGAGAACAAAAATGCTTGATACAAAGAGATCACACGAGACAAAGATGCATGAGAAACATCACAGAACACCGAAGACCTGTAGATAGAAGCAAAGAGAAATGAGTTGTGGAGGCTGATCTATTGCAGAAGAGTACTGCAAAGAGAGAGAGAGAGAGAGAGGGAGAGAGAGAGGGGGGGGGGGGAGAAAGAGAGCTTTGCTTAGACACTGTACCTCTCTCTTTTCTTTGGCGTAGAGGCGCATGCGATCGGCAGTGCGTTTGGCGATGGAGCGACGCACATACTTCTGAATCAAAGTGGCCGCTGCATGGCGCCGTGCCTCCCACTCGGCGGAGTCCATGTAAGGACCGGGCAGCAGCTCCACATCGCAGAAATCGTCGATGGATGCGCCGCTCTTCTTCATTTGCGTGAACGCCTCCTTCACTGTCTGCTTGTTGCAGTTGCGCATCCACGACTTCTGTGTCTCGCGTGTAACCTTCAACGATCGCTCCTCCGTCTCTGTTCGAGCTGCTGGCCATGGCACCGTTGTCTGTGCAGCCGCATTCAAGTACGTCGATCCTGCATGCATGTCCCAGATCTCTCCTCCATCACTTTGTTTTCTTTTTTTTCTTTCTGTGTGCGCGGCAGGATTTGCGTAATGCCGTCTTCTTCTTCTTGCACTGATCTTATGCGAGAGAATTCAATTGCAGCAAACCAAATGCACAACAGAAATTGTGAGTCGAAGAGCGAGCTTCTCACCATTCCGTCGATCACGGAAGCCTCCACGATAAGGTTTCTCTTCTTCGTCGTTGCGATCGACAATGACGGTGAGAAAAGTTGCACCATCTCCATCACGATGCACCTCCACAAGCATATTTTCCGGCTCTCTTGCGGGATGCCACTTCTTCTTCTTGTTCTCCTCCTCCTCCTTCTGCAGCTGCATCACACTTTCGACTCTCATCGACAGTGCAGAACGTTCGGAAACCTGTTGTTTTGACTCTGGCCGTGGTTGCGTCTCTGGCCGAGGTCCCTCTCTTGTCACGCGCATCGACAGTGCCACCGGCTTCTCACCGTGTCGTTGTTTCAAGCAAATCGAAACGTGATGATGTTCAGGCAACAGTGTGGCTCCTAGTACTGCTTTCGCTTTCACCATACTTGAAGTCTTTGTCTCTGTGTTTGTATGTTTCTGTCTGTGTCTCTCTGTCTTTGTCTCTCTCCACCTGCTTTCTCTCAGAGATTGCAGTTTTTTTTATATCACATCATGACATCTCCAGTACATCTCTGTCTCTCTCCACCTGCTTTCTCTCAGAGATTGCAGTTTTGTTTATATCACACCATGACATCTCCAGTACATCTCTGTCTCTCTCCACTTGCATTCTCTCAGAGATTGCAGTTTGTTTATCACACCATTCGACATCTCCACTCCATGCACAATCAATCATGCACACCCACCATGACACAGGTTCACAGACACAACCTTTCTCATCATGAGATGGCAGCTCTGAAAATTGTAATGGTGGAAAACCTCAAAGCATAATCTTACCATGATGATACAGTAGAAGAAGATCTAGATAGCAATCACCCAATTGAAGTGGGAACAATCTGAAACCTTCAACTCTCTATATATACATGTATCTGTCTTTTACTCGAAAGCCAGAAAAAAATGATCGGGAAATCACAAACTTTCCTGAATCAAAACCTTGATGTTGCATCAGAAGTTCCCTTGTTCTTCTTCAAACAGTCTGACCTTTTGGAATCCATGCCATGATGAAATGAGAGAGAGCTTGATCTCTGGCTCTACTTCCCTGAGGTTGGGCACAAATTATGTGAGATGACACTCCCAAGTGGATGATCTAAACACCACCTGAGGTACTTAGTTACTAAAGTTGGGTATCAAAACCCATGAATTCATAGAGTAGAAACTCAGGAATTCAAGTTGGTATCCAAATCCATTATTGCACAGTACAAGAAACTCACAAGTTCAAGTTGGTACTCAAATCCACAAAATTCAACAATTCAAGTTGGGATCCAAAATCCTTTATTGCAAAGTAGAACAAGCTCAAGTTGGTACCCAGAACCATAAAAACCAAAAAATTCAAGTTGGTATCCAAATCCATTTGCAGAGTAGAAACTCAAGAACTCAAACAAGTTGGTGTCCAAATCCACTTAAAACTGCAGATTAGAAACTCAAAGAATTCAAGTTGGTATCCAAATCCCTTTTTTTCTTGCAGAGTAGAAACTCCAGAATTGAAGTTGGTATCTAAATCCCAATTCACAGCAGAGTAGAAACTCCAGATTTTTTAAGTTGGCATCTAAATAATTTTAGAGAGTAGAAACTTGAGAATGTCAAATTGGTATCCAAATCAATTTGCAGAGCAGAAATCCAAGAATGTTAAATTGGTATCCAAATCCATTTTTGCAGAGTAGAAACTCAAAGAATTCCCAAGTTAGATGCTGTTATTGTCCACATTTTAAAGATGAAATGGGAAAAAGAGCTTGAGGAGAGATGGTTAGTGGGGTGCGGGAGAGCAGAACAACCATTTAAGAATGGGGTCAGCAGAAAAAGGCTTTGAAGCGACACTGTCAGTCTGCCAGTTATTTCTGTTAGTATTTTGGTCATTGTTTCTTTTTTTCCCTTCCCAGCATAACGGTTTAGTGCCTGCTGACTCTTAAAACTCATTCAACGAGTGTCATCAACAGTTATGCAGTGCAAAACCACTGCAATCATACTGCCAATTCTGTACCCAAACCTAGGAATGCACATTTGTGTTGAGTGCAGAATCAGTGCATTCAATCATCTTCTCTGGAACTATTATTTCAACCCTCTGAAGTGAATCCCATCCTCAACAATGTGGTTTGTCTAAGGCTTTCGGGATACCATCCAGATTGGGTAGCTACCAGTGTTGGGCAACTCTCTCTTTTGCAAAGAAACAACCAGCAGGTAAAGGTGGTTGGGTGTATGGAACCCTGACCAGTGGTTCTCAGAAAATCAAAAGAACCATTTTCGCCCTGAAATCACAGTTCTAACGAAATCAAAGAACCAAGCAAGGAACATACCCTGAACTGCCAGTTCTTTGCCTTCTTTAAGAACTTGCAGGCTCTTTGAAACTTTGCAAAAGAAACCAGGAACTGACAGTTATTTCATTCTGAACCTTTTTTTTTTCCAAAACCCAAAACCAGGGTTTCTTTGATTTTTGAAAATTTTCAAAAACCCAGAACTGGAGGTTATAACAAAATCAAAGAACAGCCTAACAATGGCAGCTATCTTGTCCTCATTCAGACCTGAAAAGGGTCATCAACCCACCTCTATTCCTGTCATGGGTAGTTAGTTGCCTGTCCCTTCCCCACAGGAGCACCTATCTTTTCTGTGTCCAAATGAAATACTTGTCCTCACACATCCAATGTGGTAGTAGTGTTCCCTTCTCTTTCTTATTCTTACTACTATGCGGTCCTTGCAAGACTTCCTACTCCCAGGTCCTTGCACCCCCAACTTTTCCCTGTACTCAACTTAACCAGGATCCTACCCTAACCCCTACCCAGATACCAGTGACCACTTATCCCAGCTTTGCCCCCCTCTTCTTTTCAATTCCAATTTGTAATCCCTGTCAGCATTCTTGAACATGAGTCTTGAGAACTTATTAAAAGAAAATTTTTGCTAAAGCTTCTGTACCTTCGGAAATAGTATGACTTGCAGGTTCTCTAGCCAGTATCAATCCTACAGCAGCCTGTATCTCATGGAATGCAATCATGTGCTTCTTGCTGTATCATGAAAGGATTGGTAGTATGCTTCCTGGGCGAGATTCTCCGAAACGAGATCATAGCTCCTCCTATGGTGCTTGGATGATATCCCTGCATTAGGATGGACCAGTACCTGTATACACACAAGCAAGTCACAGCAAAAGCATGCCCCTATTGAACTTGAAAGTCCATCGTCAATCAACAGTCCCCTTCAACATTTCTAGCTTCAGCACACCCAGCCAAACAGATTTGCAATCCAATCATACATCCGAAAAGGGCTTTCACCATTTGTATTCACCATTTGTATTCTGCTTGCTTTGATCCTGAGGATTGTTATCCTTCGCATTCAGCCAGAAAAGAGCAAAATGCACAGTCAATGCCCAATGCAAATCCCTGAAATCTGGTACCTGTAGGCAGTAAACTTTTGCAGATAAAATGACCCTGTGACAGTCTAGTCTCCTCGAGAAGATGGATGCAGATATCAACAGCAGTAGAGCTGCAGGTCAAAGCAAGGGCAGCAACAAGGCCATGACACACTTCCACCCCAAGAAGAAAGAAGTCCAAGAGCTGAACTGGCTTGATTAAGTCTCAACCTACCTTCACCAGATAAGTCCAGTAGGCATAAAATCTGGACTTGAGCTGCAATCTGCATAAGGATAATAGAGTGTCACTGGTCACATAACTCTGTAACATTAACTCTTGCTGCAAGTCAAAGGTGAACTTTCTGTTGTCAGAGCAAGGTGCCTCACCTTTCTGACCAGGAGTGACAGCTATTACTGACATAGACTAAGCATACCCTGGATTCTCTTGGATTTCAAGCACCATGTTCTTGCTACACTGGACTTGGCACCTTGCAAACATATGTAATATACTCTGTAAACCTTCAACATACATTTACTCCATGTACACCTATTTGCTCAAGTGAATCTGTCCAAGAATCTTAAGAACACCAGCAGCATGTAAAACAGTGGTCTCACATTACAATGTGAAGAGTGTTGTTGTACATATACTCACAAGTCCCCCAATGAACTTACTGACACTCTCCCTTGAGCTAACAAATGATGAAGAAAATTTGTACAATATATCTCTGTGCAGCTCTATAACTTTCCCTACCTCACACGCACTAACCAATAAAACAGGGGAAATTGAGCAACCCCCATGAGAAGAAGAAAATAGTGATGCCGGGTGGAATCTCGATCATAACTCCTAGCCTCTGCGAACAACAATCTCTTCATTGTCCTCACTAGAAAATTTGCCATGCACAAACTAGTCCAAGGCAATGTGAGGTAGTAAGCATAGCTCCATACCATGGAAGCCAAAACTGACACAGACACCCCAATAAATGAATAGCCCCCATATGCAAGCACATCTAGCAGTGGAGCATCAGTGCTCCCTAAGGCAAATAATGATGATTTCAGCAGAATGGTTTCCACTGCCCATCCAAGCACAGCCTTCGTAAATAGCGAGCTCATCACATCAGGTGTGAACCTGTCATGTCAATGAAAATAAGACAAAACCCAAGGGCATCTTAAGTAAGTTTCAAACAACAAACTCAACCAATTCACTTCCTGAATCTGTAATGGAATTCCACCAGGAAATTTCCTCAATATGAGTATGATACATAATGCACAATGCCTCAAAAAGGCTCAGGCTGAATTTCAACAAGAAGAAAGGCATTTGTGATGACTTACTTGCCAGCAACTCCCAGTGTCAGACCACAGAGAATAATGTAGGTGCTGAAGGCCATAAGTGGCAGGTAAAGGTCGGGAGCATTGATATCATGGCGAGGTGGCTTATATTTCAGGCCCCCAGCTACCTGCTCTGCAATCCGTGTCCAATGACCCTGCAAATCGCAAGTTATGAGGACTCAATATCACTGACATGGACATGCCTCTTCTCCAAAAAATTAAAGTTACAATTTGTAGTTACAATTCTACTTCATGGGCTTACACACCAGAGAAGGGAAGTAATGAAGTGAAACCTTATGAAGGAATGGAAAGAGAACCACTTTGAGCTTGTTCTTAACATATTGGTCATTTACTTGGAAATAATACTGCACATCATGAGTTGCAAAATACCTGCTTACCTGCAAAAGACCCAAAACTCAACCCCCACTGGCAGTCAGCTCTACAAAGACAACAGCACAAATCAGAAACCCCAAATATCTCAAAAAGCAATATAGAGAGCATGAACCTAAATGCACCAATCTCATAATACCCAATCTGAAAATATAATGTGCCAGGACTGTTTTTAACACAGCTCCACCAAACAATAAATCTTAGCACCAACAAGCAGACAATGTCTGTTCTGAAAGCAAGTCACCACCACAAGTTATCAAACAAATTGCCTGATAGCAGTGGCACAAATGCAAGTGACACCATGATGCCAATGCTGTATTCCTCTCCTCTTGCATGATCAACTGAAAAACAGGTGTTATTGTGAACTGGAGTGGCAGAAACACATACATTGCTTTGAACATATTCCTTGCTGTTGCCAAGATATGTACCAAGAATGCCAGAGCTTGCTCCATATAAAACATCATTGAAGGGGTTGCTTACACCCGGGGCTGCAGCTGTGCCTCCAGTTTGTGGCAGCTGCATGCCATGTTGTCGTCCAAATCGCGGATCATATCCACCTCCAACTCCAGGCCCCTGCCATCAAACCTCCCGAAAAAAAACCTCCCCATCAATATCCCAGCTTTGTGAATTCTCCTACTTTGGACTTCAAAGTCTTGTGATCACCAGAATAATTCACTTCGATTTCTTGAGAAGAAACAAAAGAAGAGTACACTCCAGGACTAAGATCCTGCAGCCATCACTCGAGAACAGCCGGCAAAAAACACAGTCTATGATGACTTGATCCACGCAGCAGCAATCCATTCTCTCCCACAGTGATCTTATTGAACAATCACCACGGGGATCTGGAAACGTTCCCAGTAACCCTAAACTCGGCTTCATTCTTCATTCTTCTCAATACCACCGCGACACATGACGGATCGGAAGAAGAAGAAGCAAAAACGTTGCTTGCAAAATGCAGAGACCAAAAGAAGGAATTTCAGATCCAACAAAGGGCATTCCTTCCGCCCTTCCTCTGTCTCAGATGGATCGCACCGCGCGTGATTTCGGTTTCAAATCTTGCGAAAAAGCGGCAACAAATAAGAAGCGCACATACCTGGGGCGGGACTTGCTGCTGCCACGCCATAGTTGTCGAGGTTTGAGCTGCAGGAGTGCTTTAAGTGCAGTTCCGGAGCGGAGCGTGCGTGTTGCAACCAAAGTTCAGCAAGAAGAAGTGTGCTCGAAGTTCCAGCCCGTCCGCATCACCTGGACTCTGGACAGGAGACGACAACAACAAAAGAAGAAAAACAGAGTGGATGGTTCTCCGTGATGAATCTTTGCGCTAGTGTTGCCCGCAACTTCGGACTGCGGCAGACAATAATCAAAGACCAAAAAAAAAACAGAAAAGAAACCAGCTGGTGATGCAATGGTCTATCAAGCTGTGTGTGCAAAACGATACCACTAAACTATGCCGAAGTTTTCTCGCCGACTCGCACGAGAAAGAAAGAAAGAAAGAAGGAAAGAAAGAAAGAAAGAATCAAACGGTCAGGCAAACGAAGAACAACAAGAACAAACACGAAAACTGTTGTTGTTGCCCTGTTCTTCGTCGCTTCTTCAGCGACAGCGAGAACAAGCGCGTCGATCGATTCATCCACGCCCCGATCGCACAATACTGCACGTCCGGACACAGGCGAACGACGAAGAATCGAGTACTGGATTGACGACGAAGACGAAGAATAGACAAGAATCGAGCACCGGATTGACGACGAAGCCGAAGAATAGAGAAGAATCGAGCACCGGATTGACGACGAAGCCGAAGAATACTGAAAAATCGAGTACCGGATTAACGACGAAGACGAAGAATCGAGTACCCGGATTGACGAAGAAGACGAAGAATCGAGTGCCGAATCGACGACGAACAAGACGAAGAATCGAGTACGGGATTTGTTCGTTTGATGACGAAAACGCAACTGCGGTAAGTAAGATAGTACGAAATGATTATTATGACGATGATTATTATTGCACAATTTTGCTGCTGCAAATCGCAGCTCTAGGTTTGGCAATCGCGCTTGCTGCTGCTGCTGTTGCTACTGCACTGTAATGAATGTGATGATGCTGCTGCTATTGCTGCTGTTGCTATTGTTGTTGCTTCTTCTGCTGCTGGTATTGCTGTTGCTTCTACTGCTGCTGCTGATGATGATGATGAGAATAGGAAAACAACACCCGAGCACATGTAGTCGTGAATCATTTGAGACGCCACTGGGCGTTGCTGTCGGTTTTGGCTTTTTGATGAGGAGACTCGTGAAATCTCTTCTTGTGCGCAATTGGAGGAAGAAGCTCGTCGTCGTCGTCTTCACTCCGTCCTGTTGTTTGGCAGCACCACTACCACCACTGTTCTGATTCTTTCTATGCTCCTCACAAACGACATTCTCTTCTCTTCCTCCCTTCTCCTCCCTCCTCCTCCCTCCTCCTTTGCTTAGGGTTGTGTTAATCAGTCTTCTGCTTCCAAAACTGCTTTGCAACTGTGTTTCCGTGTATGTGCCTGCGTCTGCGATTCTCTCTCTCTCTCTGACTAGTCTCTCTCTGTCTCTCTCTTTCTTTCCCTCGCTCTTTCTGCTTTTCGGTTCCTCCTGGCATTCTTTGGCGGGTTTCTAAACAATGTCCCGTGGTGGTGGTGGTGCTGGCTCTCCTCTGAAAAGTGGCAAGTTCATACGCACTCTTCTTGCGGTGATTAGCGGAGGGAGAGGAATCGCTGGTGGTGGTGCCACAGGTGGTGGGGGTTCTTTATTGCCGGGGGATTCCGAAACAAGCAAGTGGAAAAGCTCTCTCCTCCTTTCCGAAGGGGGGAGTTGCTGTTACTACAGAGGCAATGGAGGGCTACTGCTGCAAGAGTTTGAAGATCTTGAGACAACAGGATTTCTGGAGGTTTGCAATAATAATGTTTCTCTAATGATCATCATCATAGCATAGCATAGCATAGCAGCAGCTAAATTTGCCTGCAATTGTAATCAAAGAGAGCAACTTCGCATCCTCAATATTTTTGCAAAGATTGCACTTCATCGTTTGTTGCTTCAGATGTTTTTCAGGATTGCAGTTTCTTCTTCTTTCCATGACAATTGCCTGTAAGACTCTTGCTTGACAATTTGCTTCATCAAAAGACAAGGCTTCGCATTCTGTTGTGTTTGTCGATCACATTCCATCTGTTAGACAGCTTGTGAATGGTTTGGGCTGCAATGGCAGATCTGTTCTGTTCTTCCTCATATACATGGATGGCAGTTTTGTAAGGATGACGCTTGTCTTATTGCCATCATCAATCAGCAGTGAAATTGGACTAGTGCGCTGTTGTCATTTGCGTCCTGATCTTGCAAACGATTGAATCCAATCTTGTAACAGCCAGCAGATTCAAACCATTGCTGCTGCACAGGTTCATGTGTTGGAGGATCCTTCAAAGGAGGAGCTAGGATGGCAATTGGAGATGTTGCAGCCCGAGTTTGTGTACTTCCGGCATCGACCCATGTCAGGCCGCAAGGAGGAACTTGGAGAGTTTGTTTTCAAGGATGGCGAAGCGCTCTCTGCTGAAATTTTCTCTGTGTCTTCACATTCGAAAACTCCAGATCTGGTGTGTGTCTCCATGCTTCCTTGTATGAATCCACTGGGCTTTTTTTCTTTCTTCAGCAATTTTTTGTGACCCAAAATACCTTCATGGTCAAATTGTGCCCTCTTTCTCTCTTGGTCTGTTCACAAAGGAATGTGTAGTTCCCTCTGTCATTCTGATTTCTTTCTTGCAAATCCAGGTGTATCTTGATTTTTCAGCAGGGACACTGGGTGAGGCTTTGCACATCCTGGTAAGTCTCCACAACTTTCTCTATCTGTATCATGGAAGTTTTTCAGTCACCCTGCAATGTGAAGAATTTCCATTTCCAAGGGTCACATTGTAAGTACACATGTAGCAGCCATCTGAAGAATTCCTTGCCAAAATTTGTGACTCTGCTAGATTGATTTCAAGGTTTTAAGCTTAACTTCCAGGTTTCTAAGAGATGATATTTCGACAACAAAACAAGCTGCATCCCTTGAGCAAATGATGTCTGCTGTTGAATTCTGGCTGCTCAAATCCTACAATCCTCTTGCATTTTTCTGTTGGAGCCTGGTTCATGAAATTTTAGCTTTTTCTTTGTTATTGTGTACATGAGATTCTTTTGAACATATGCAGGGTGTGGCATATGTTATAAGCTGGAAAAGTGGACCCACATCCTCATTAGCAACTCACTTCCGTCGAGCAATACTGTCTGCTTTAAGGAGGTGTGCCACACTCACATTGTCAATCATTGTATTATGTGATTGTTAAATGTGTGTGTCTTTTTCCTGTATACAGTTGATCAGCTTGTTTGTAAAAGAAAATGCTTCTTTCATCTGCTGCTACCATCATTGCTGTTCACATCAGACTATAGTTGAAAGTCTGGACCAGCAGATGATGAAAAACACTCAGCAGCTCTTGTTCTGAGACTTCAACATTTGTCTTGTGAAGCAGCTCGGCAACAGGACCATGGGATGCATTCCAGATTGCAAATGCTTCATTTCAAATACATTGTGCTCAATTAAATGCAGCAAGAGAGAAAAGCCATGAAAATCTGGCTCATGCTGAGCCCATACTCCTTGGAGCTCCATCTTCAAAAACCATGGATGAGCAGGAAGTAGAGCATACAGAAACATCAGTACAAGTTTATGATGACATGACTGATGTTCGGTTTCTTGTCTGCTCAGAAGCGACCTATCCTGTAAGGTTCCTATCTCTGTGCCTCCTTGCTCCTCTCATATTGGTTTGCATGCTCCTGGAGTGTGTGTGTGTGCCTTGTTAAGGAATTTCTGGTCACTAGGTTTTTGCAGTGAGGACCATATAATTACTCACCTTATCCAAGAACATATACTCATTCGGCCTACAATCTGGCTAGCAAACACCAGTGTGGAGTCAAATGTGCCCTGTGGCATCTCCTTGCATGTCGACATTTGAATTGTGCCATGGCCACTCCTCTTTCTTAGGCAAATAAATGGAAATTTTCATTTGTGAAGCTATGAGTTTAGACTGTATTGTTGATTCCTAGATATATTTCACTTTCATAGCCAATCAAGTTGGAGTAGAGAGACTGGCTTGAGAAGGATGCAGAATTTTGCAATGCAGTTTTTACTTGTGAGGCTCAAACACATGTTGCTCTGTTACTTAAGGAAAACAGGGCTCATGTATCTTGTGGTTGTCATCTGTGCTTCTGTACCCATTGACTCCTATCAACTTCATTGTCCTTTCATGAACAGTGGTGCCAATGTCATTTTGTAAAACTGCTTTCTTTGCAGAACTCAAGCTCGTTTGGAGCTATTGTAGATGGGCTCAGTGCACTGCTGACAATTGAAGTAAGTCTCCTTTCCAATCATTTAGAGGCTTGCTTGAACATGCTTAGAGGAAGCTTTGGGACTCTTAGTGTGCCAATGTTTTCTTTGACCTGATGTCACATCCCATATATTTTGCTGTTGAAGGTCTCTGAGCATGCATATGATTGTCACTGTTGTTCAAACCATGCCTCAGTTTTGTTTTTTGTTTTTTTTCGTTCTCTCTGGTCTTTAGGGTTACTTTCCTCAGTTCCCAATTTGCTGTCAGATCTGAAATCTCCATAACATTATTACAGGGCATTCTCCTAACTATATTCAGATTGACTTAAATTGTAACTGTGGGGAAGTTCTCCATGCTTATTAAGACATGTATTTGACCTGATATCACATATGAAGAGTTCCTGCTTTTGATTTTGATTTGTTTGAGCAGTAAGGACACAGTTTGGTCTCCTTGAAGCAACAGCAGAAGGATAGATTGAGATAGGTCATGACTTGAAGAAAACTTCCAGTTGATGTGACTCTTACTTTTTGAGTCTTTCGTCATCATTGCAGGCCAGAGGTGTTCGACTGCTGCATCGAGTTAGGTGGGTCCCCTTTTATCTTTCCTGTGATGCTCCCCAAATAGCATCTGAAGAACTTCTACATGAAGTACAACTCCCAGTCATACTCCCTGTGAGCAGTTTCATTTGGATAACCTCAATAGTGCCTCAAAAATCCTTCTTTAAAACTATCCCAGGTACCTTACAGTGAAGCCTAACTCAATAAGTATGTGCAGTGCTCCTCCACCACCAATGGCAGCAGCAGCTTTTTCGCGTGGAATTGTAACAATGCGCTGTGATGTGTGCACTGCCAGTTGTGCCCGCATTTCTCTACTCGTTTCTGGGCCTGCTCAAACTTGCTTTGATAATCAGGTTATTGTCTAACCATGTCCTTTTCAGTTTATCTTTCAACAGCACGATGGCTTTGTGCTTATGGTTCTGATATATAATAAGCTAGGGCAGGAATAGGCATGCAAGCAAACATCGAATGTGATTCACAGCTGCTGAAGAAAACCAAGTTGCTTGTCAAAAGCATGAGGTGGGGGTTAGCTGACAAGCCATTTTCTTCCCCTGTTGGCAGCAATTAGGGAGGAGTGTCAAGAATTCTCTACTTGACATGTGTCAAAAATTGCGGTTTCCCATGGTGGAGAATGAATCACAAGCAGTGAATGAAGAGAAGCGACGGTCTGTTTCTGTTGCCTGTGGTGCTTCTGTCATAGAGATCCAGATACGGGCCCCTACTTGGGTTGGGCAGGTCAGTCTTCAATTCACACTTCATAGAGTTATGATTGGATGCAGTGTGTTTTGTTTGCTGCCAGAGTTTCTGCATGTGCATTTGAAGAGCTCTGATGTGTTTCATCCACACAAGTGAATAGGGCATGTTGTATTATTTTTTTTCTCACATAACTGTTATGGATTTGCAGGTCTTGCGACAGCTCTCTGCAGACTTGAGCTATGGGAGCCTGGTATCCCTAGGTATTGCTGGTGTGGAGGGAGCCCCAGTGGCTGCATTTGAAAAGAAAGATGCACTCCACCTGACCACACTAAAGCGCATGCAGGAAGAGGTGAGTGGACCCACTCGACGCCCTTATGATGGCTTCCCTACTCCATTGCCAATCCCTTCTTGGTTGGAGCCTCCACCAGCAAGGAGAAAGGGCATTGGGCTCCTCTCCTCTGATGGACCCAATGACAGCATGAGTGATGAAGACCATGACAGGAATTTCAATCGATTGCCAAGCAGCAAAACTGAGGAGGTGATGAAAACCCAGACAGCTACAGAAGGTATAGATTGCTTACACTTACACTTTTTAACATGTGATAAAATGCATCACTGCTGTGGAGGGTACAAACAAAATCCTGCATCATAAACTTGGATGGAATGTGAAGTTGGTATGTTTTGCTAACAGGAGGCATCAGTGATTAACATTATCTTTGTCAGTTTGGACTGTTTCTTCATCTTGTGCTCCTGAAAAGGTCATTGTATAATTCCTTGTTCCAACTGCATAGGATGGGAATCCAAGAACAATTTATCAGCCTTGACAAAGAGGCAGATCTTTATGCCTCTAGTGGCAAAACTCAAGCCCATACGACATACAACCCGGCGAAAACTCATGCCCTTTGCAGGGGCTATCATGGCTGCAGCCCAAGCAGGCTGGTCAATGAAGCTTGACAGACCAACTGGGGGAGAGCGAAATAAGGGACGGCAGAGGCTGGACACAGGGAGACCAAGACCTAATCCCCGTGTCCCTGGACCCATTATGAATGACCAAGCTCCAGCAGCTGCTGAGCATGCACCATTTCCACTTCCTGTCACCCCTCTTCGCATCAAGCCGCATGGCTGTAGCCGCCCACACATTGATGTGTGCTCAGAGGTTCAAACCTACTCCTCACTGGCCTGATTTTATTGTCCTTCAACCGCAGAGCACCTTGCAGTCATCAAGAAGCACTGAAGTAGGGGTGAGAATCAAGGGTTAGTTGAGGATATAAGATTACAGTTAGTGAGTGTCAGAATCCAACATGAGCATTTGTCACTGAAAAACATTTAGTGTCCTCACGAAGTGTCTTGTGACCTAACCTCTTCTCAGAGTTTCTCTATTGCTTTTGAACTCACTGAAAATGTGGTGAGGGTGGCAGGTCGAATTCTTGAAGGATGTGATGCATTTTTTAGTGTCTCGAGGTCATGGTCGCCTTATCCCTCCAACTGGTTCAGATAACTTCCCTGAAGTTGTCCTCAATGGAAAACGTCTCGACCTCTTCAACCTGTATCGAGAGGTTTGTAGAACTTTCTCAAGCAGATACAGGGTATCTAGTTCAGACTTGTGCACTTGGTCTACAGTAACTGAAGGAGTATGAAAATTGGTGCCTTTGCTGGAAAAATAATTTGCAGAAAGTTTTGTGTTGAATTTTGAGTTTGACATTCAGGTGGTTTCAAGGGGTGGTTTTCATCTTGGAAATGGCATCAACTGGAAAGGCCAAGTTTTCCCAAAGATGCGCAACCATACTTCAGTGAACAAGATGACTGTAAGCATATTTGACTGTAAAAGAAAAAAAAAACAGTGATTTATTGCTGCATAAACGATAGGGTTTCAATGCAGGACATTCAAAGAAAGCTTTCTCATTTTTGACATTCCAATAGAACATGTAAAGGTCTCAGTGACTCTGGCACCAGCTAGCATGTGGTTTCAAATGTGAGAACAAGAATGCATTCAACTCACAGGAACTGATAATAGAACTGGAAAATGGGCTGATTTGTTGTTCGCAGGGTGTAGGAAACACACTGAAGAAACACTATGAGGTCTATTTGCTGGAGTATGAATTAGCTCATGATGACGTGGATGGAGAATGCTGTATTCTTTGCCACAGGTCTATGTTCTTCTGTACTTCTCTTTCTTAGTGTATTCTGACCATGTCATGTCATACCACCAAACCCATCAGAAATATGTTCAATCGCACTGTAAGAGAACCGCAACTATTTTGCCATAACAAGGTAAATCACAAGATTGTAACATGGCATTTAAAGGGTCCATGTGTGAAAACATGGTTGCAGTGGGGCAGAGGGAGATTGGGTGAAGTGTGGTATATGTGGTGAATGGGCTCACTTTGGTTGTGACACTCGTGGTGGACTTGGTACTTTCAAGGTAACATATGCTACCATGGAGATTGGCATGGGGAATGGCTATGTAGTTGGTGAATCAAAGTAGTCAGCAAGTCATCAAAGAGTCCCAACCATACAATAGCTTGCTAGCATCAGATGTAGACTTCTTTGTTGATTTCAACAGTGCACATGATTTTATGTGTACCTATGAAATTTCACTGCAGAGCTTTGCACACATATGTATGCACACATGTACTTTCCAGCTGGTCAGCATGCAGTACACCTGAATATGGGACTAATAATCGTACTCATGTTTTCTGTTCATGTAGGATTATGCAAAGACTGATGGTCTGGAGTACATCTGTCCACACTGCAGTGCTGGGTGTGGCTAAATTAATGGTCACTGCTTCAAGTCTGAAGTTCCTTTCCATGCCATCTAGCTCCAAATTGAGGCTCAATGTCCTCTATGCCAAGCTTCTTCCATTTCCAGCAATGGCTTTGAAAACCTCAATTTTAAACCTTAGATACCAACCAGTCCCATTTTACATGCCATACAAGACCAGAACAGCGCAACACAAGAATCGTTGAGGTTTTTCTGTTGGTTGTTGGTCAGACTTGGGTATGATATCTTACAGACCCCTCATCATGTGGCCAAGATATGTATCCCCGACAGTTCAACAAAATCACCGCAGGTGTTTCTCATTTATTTTGAGAAAAAAAACTCTTATGAAACTACGGGCAATTGGGCTGCATGAAGATCTTACCTGCCTCCCTTCTATCATCTCGATAACAGTACAATGGTAGGGTGTTCAAAACCATTGTCATTCATCAGGGTAGTGTTGGAGGCAATGATGTTTATGCTTACACATTTGTTGCTCCACCCCCCACAACTGCTTTTCCAGTGTGGGATGGCTTGGAAGTGATTGGTGACAAGAAAGGGAAGGACCCATCCCCCAAGCAAAGAACCTTTCATTAGCATTTGAAGTTGGGAGAGTGCAGTCAGAGGGAAGGACGGGGGGAAGGGGAGGGGAGGGCAGACAGCATTTGGAGCACCCCTCACATTCATATTGGAGTTCTTAAAAACTGAACCTTCAAAGAGAAGGAGCTTTGGTTGTCTTGCTATTGGGTTCAAATCTGCTGTAAAATGTTGTTTGTATGGCAATTAAATGACCTGTTTTTGTAGCATAATTGTATTTTCCAATGGTTTCTTGATCAGTTGGGAAATGCATTGCAAAAATTGGTTTTATCAATTTATCAATTTTCAGTACAATTGATTCTAGATCTAACAGGATGTTAATTATTGGTTTTGTGTTGTATGGTGCTAGTTTAGCAGCTTAGCTTCTTAGCTAAAAATGACAAAGGAATCCACAAAAGACCTCATGCAATTGGCAGGGGTTCTTTTCTTTTATGTAGCATCATTAGCAAACATCTCAAAAGGGATGACTGGTGACTACTAGATAGGTAGACTATGTAGGTAGGTAAGTGGAAAGATTACCACTTACCTACCTACATAATAACCACTTACACCCCTTCCTACTTAAGGTGCCTTCACACTTGGTGTTAAGGACTTTAGTATTAAGTCCGTTAACACCAAGCTAGTCATTTAGGACCTAAACCTATTTAC
>Ga0116229_10001062_pt1 | contig 41567 bp, 28 predicted proteins | sample S1TSphgellanicum_3_FD_87313 | JGI IMG/M metagenome (GOLD analysis project Ga0116229, IMG submission 87313) | Host-associated microbial communities from peat moss isolated from Minnesota, USA - S1T2_Fc - Sphagnum magellanicum MG | ecosystem: Host-associated > Plants > Peat moss > Unclassified...
CCGTCCCCACCCTTTTCCCACTGTCAGCGGCGGCGGCGCTTGCACGAAGGCAAAAGAGAAGAAGAAGAGAAGAGAAGAGAGGAGAGGGAGAAGAGCGCCATATCTCCTCTCTTGTGTCTGCTCCAAGGATTTGTTATCGTATCTTCTCGAGCGTCTAATTGCTCATCTCTCGTGACTTCCTCTCTTCTCTCTGTCTCTCTCTCGTCCTGTTTTGTTTCTCCCCCCTCTCGCTTGATTTTCCGTTTCTTGCGGAGCTTCTTCTGCTCCGGAACTTGTTTTGTACTGCGTTTTTTTGTTTTTGCTTCTTCTGGTTCTGTCTTTTGTTTCTTTTCTTTCGGGGCTGTGTGCCAGGCTTTTAGAACTGGAGAAGGTGTGATGTTGTGAGGAGTAGTTGTGGTGGTAAATCTGGGCGAGGAGGAAGACTTCATAATCATCATCATCATCGTCATCATCATTATCATCGTCGTCATCCACTTTGAGGTGTTTCCGGATTTGCCAAGTTCCAATCTGGGGCCGCAAGCAAGGTAATAATGTTGCCCCACTCCTCCTTTGTTTCCTTGGTTCCTTTTCGTTAGTTCCTTTGTTTCTTCAGGTCGTTCATTAGGTCGCTGTTGTTGTTTTCGTTGCTGCTGCGGGGGTTTGCCGTATGCCTGGAAGAATTCAACACTTTCTTGCTGTTTGCCTTGCAGTTTTCCGAAGGTTTTCTGAATCTTTCTTTCTGGAGTTTTTGTCAAGTTTTCTCTCTGTTGATCCGGATTGCTGTTTGCTTTTGCGATGTCTGTAGAGAGGTTGAGGGAGTGCGTGTTTGTAGATTTGGTTATTTTGCGACGTCCTGTTATAATGGCCTTTGCAAGCAAAATGGTTTTGGAGATTCCATCATAGTCTTGTTGTAATCAGTGTGCTCGGTTGCTTACCGGATGTTTAGATTAGAAAGAAAGATCTCCAAGAAAAGATTTGGTATGCTTTTGCTTTGTCATTCCACAACTTTTTATTGGGTTATACTCTTGGTTTTGTCAATTTGAGTCCAGAAAGTTGAAGGGAGGATTCTGGTTTTGCAATCAATTCTTCTTCCTGCATCTCTACTACTTCTCTTCGCAGTTTTGTCACTGGATTCGTAATGGTCTTTTTTTCTGTGTTTTTTTCTTTTTGTGTGTGTCTATTTCAGCAGTTTTAGAGGCTTCTGGATCCAGAAAGAGCAGCTGCTGATGTTGTGTTGATAAAAAAAGGCTGTTGCAATCTTGATCTCTTTTTATAGATTCCTGTTTTTTGTATGCTAAAGGTTGGTTGGTGTTATAGTGGTTTGCAATCAATCTCATGTTTTGGATTATGTTTGAGATGGATGCTTTCATCGATTGTGCAAGCATGGAGAGAGGGGCCTTTAAGGTCTTGTTTTGAAATCTCACCCTTGCTTTCCCCATGTCTCAGCTTCCAGAAATGATGCAAAATTCCTCACAATCATTGGATGCCTCCTCAGGCAAGCAACCACATCTACCACCCATGGGGATAAGGTTGATTGCTCATTATCTATCTACTCAATGGATTTTGGCATGATTTTATATCTGTGCAAATGTTTCTTTTTTTCTAGGGACTTGTTTGTGGGGTTTTCTGTTTGTTTTCAGTGTTCCATTCTTTAGGTCAGGTGCAATTTTCCTATTCTCTTGGTGTTACTCTGCAGACTGTCCTGCTTTTTGGGTATGGAAGTGTTCAATTTGTTCATCTTGAGCTTGCCTTCTGTGTTATGGCAACTTCTATGGTGGTGATTGCTGGCCTTTGTTCATAACCTTGTGACCTAGTGGTGCGCCAGGTGATGTGGTCTATGCTTGATTTTTTACATATTTTTCCTTTGCATGTACTGTCTGTGTGCAGTCAGTCTTTCTTTTCCATCCTCTTTCTGCTCCAATGTGTTGATGCCCAGTTCTGCTCGCCCAATGTTGTTTGAATAACTTAAGAAGGCTGCCAGAGTTGAGAAAAGCACTGACAGATGCGTTCTCTAGTTCTAGGGGCAAGTGTTTCTGGGTTTGGTTTGCTGGGTGTGAAGGAAGACCCACAGAAGTTTTTTTCTTTTTGAAAACAAAAGGGGAAGCAGGTTGATCTTTCTTTTTGCAATGTGGGTGCCTGATTGTGGGTTCTCATTGGAATTTTTCTTCAGCTGACAGGAGGTGTCTGTTGCTTTTGGCAGGTCTTTTCTTGAGGAGAAGGCGGAGGAAAGAAAACCGTGCAATTGTGATTCAGAGAGTTCACTCTGGCCGCCTCGATTTCACGTGGTGCTTGCACCTGTGAGCAGGTGTGGGGGCAAGCTGGCATCTGTCCAGTTCATGGCAGGCTTCCAAAGGGGAGGCACTCCCAGATCTGGAGGGTGTGCCGCATGGTGCAGGGGCTGTCTGTAGATTATGGTTAATATCCTGAGAGTGTTCCTATCATAAACTTACCGATGTAGACTGCTCGTTGTGTCAAGGCTTTGATGCTGAGACCCATGTCTCTATTTTCACAAGAAGGACCTATATTCCTCATAGTTCTTTATGAGTTATAATAGTTTCAGAACAATCACAGCTAGTCATTTGTTATCTTCACAGCTGCTGAAGGGAGGGTCAGTTCTGGTTCTGCTTTCAAGCAAATGCTCACTAGTATCAAAGACCAACTTCAGATCCAAACAGACATCTTACTTCCAAACCCAGGTTCTTGCACCAGTGGATCTGCATAGTGCTCCCTGCTTTCAAGTTTCTCCACTTACCTTATTGTCTGGAACTCATCGCCCCATTGGGAAAGGCTTGAAGGAGGAGAGGTCAAGAAACAAGATTGGAAAGTTCCAATCGTTCTTCTTAGTGTGGAGGGACTGTGACATCCTTGCTTGTAATTAAGGGCAATCAAATTTCTGGGACAATGGAGAGAATCACATGTCTTCAAGCTATATTCAGCCGAAAGAACAAGGTTAAGGTAAGGTCAGGGCCATACTGGTGGCAGCTGCTCTGATTTCTATTTTGCATATTTAGCTAGGGTATGACCTGATCTTGCACCAGTGTTTGCAGTGCCTTCATTGGCTGAACTTGTAGAGTGGTGACTTGTTAGAGGCCATCATTCACTCTATCTCTGCAAGCAGTGTGGAGGATGTTCGAGGATTCAAGCTGGCTGTCCATACATCCAAGATGGCTGGACTTCTGTGTGATTGTGTTGTGAAGGGGGATTTAACTTAGAGTTCTTTGTGCAGCTTGTGGCTGGGGATGGGGTTGGTGAGTCCTCTGAGAAAGTAACAAGGTTTGAGGAAAGAGCTTTTCATGAAGAGCCATCAACAACACATGTGGAGATGAGAACTGATCATAGTAGTGGTCCTCATGAACTGATTACAGCACCATTGATGGAAGATTGGGGAAAGAAAGGTGCTGCACCTCTTTGGCCAGATATTGAGGAGTTGGAAGCCACTGAAGCTATGAAGGGATGTACGGCTGATGTCTTGGAGTTTAAAGATTTTAACTTCCCCAATTCTCTGATTGTGGAAGAGCACAGGCTTGGGACCCTTCCACAATGTGCATTGCATGTTGATGTTGGTGCAGAAGTGGCATATGAAGGAGGAGATGAGGATGAGGATTCAGCAGGTGACAACAGCTCTTAGCAGTTGTATATTTTTCTGTGGTGAAGATAATATTTCTGATCTTGAATGTGTCAGTGTTTCTGCATTCAGAAATTCTGATGTACTATGCCTGTGCATCATCTAGACAATAGCCTAGACATCACAGTCACCTTGGAAGGGGTTGTGGGTGCAAACTTAACTTTCACAATATCTAGTTGAATTGCTGTCATCAAGTCAGCCTCTCATCCCAATCAATTGGAACCTGTGGGTCCAAGTCTCAGGGTTCATTAGGAAATATCAAACTCCAGCAGGGAAACACCATTCCTACAGCTGAAAGTGGATTTTATTGATTGTAGTGAAAGACTCTTTCTTTTGTTTGTCACCTGGGCTAAGGAATTTGTTTTGCTGAATATGGTCTGTGCCTTACTGACCTGCAAACTTGTCATATGTCAAAGCAGTGATCTGGTGCTGCAGGACCATGAAAACTCCTGTGTTGAGATGTGCTGTGGTTTTATGTAGCAGGTGCATCAGATGTAAAGGAATGTGAAAGTGACCAGAGTTTCCTAGAAGGTGCCAATGAAATTGTTGCAGAAGATACTGCTCCAGGTCATATTCTTGTCAATGACAGCGCTAGGTACTATCAAACTCAGTCAAATGGTGCAACAAAATGTAATGGTGGTGATGTAAGGCACTTTTCAGAAGGTGAAGTTTGTTTGGAGGTTGGTAATGAATATGTTAGTGATCCTGGTGTCTACAACTGCAAAGATTCAGAAATGGCTTGCAGTCCATATTTTGATCCAGGAACTAAGTTGGGCCACCAATCAGAAAACCTCCCAGTTGTGGAGATGCAGGGTAAAAGTGTTCTAAGTGAATGTGGCTCTCAACATGTGACTAGTTCAATGACTGGGCACCAGGTAATGAGGGCATCTTGTGGAAGTGGCTCTTTTGCTGAGGTCCATAATATGAATATGTCAGATGTTGTCTTCAAAGCTGTTCCAATGAGCACTTCGCATTCTGAAAGTGCCCTACAGGATGCCAAGGATAGGATACTCAACCTGAACTTCTCCAAGGAAGGAAAGCATCGCAAACCATGGTGGAAGGGCTTCCTTTTCACTCATCGGAACATCCACCGCAGGGTACCTGGATTACTGTCAGGAGTTGCATCAAATGGCCCAATGGGTTATGGCTCAGAAGTGGACTACTGCAATGGTAGGCCCTGTCCACTGTTCTTACCAGACCATTCTTTAAAAGACAAGACAAGTGTTGGAGATGGGAATGCCATTGGGAAGGATATCAAGAAGAACATGGAAGAGTGTGCTGTTGACATGAGCATGAATAATTTTGATTCCAGTGCACCACCAGTTGCTGCATCATCATTGACAGCTGTGACAGTGATAGACACTGTGGGGGACCGGAAGTTGTACATTCCCCATAAACCTGACCTTAGTCATGTTGAAGAGTGGGTGAACAGCATTGACTTTGCTGCTGTGGATGTTGACGAAGACATAGAGAATGATGAACAGGGGCTCAGAGAGCCATGTTCACCTGCACCACCTGCATTGACCTTTTTCAGCACCAGAGTGCAATCTGCCCCTCAACTGAACATTGATGGGGATGGATTGATAGCACACCATAGTGATGGATTGTTGGGTGGTGACGCTGAAATGGCAGCTTTGGTTGCTCGATCCGTGAATCCGTTGTCAACTGTTGCATACTTTTCTGGAGTGGGACTGCGAATCATTCCACCTCTTGCATTGTACAACAGTTTGAAGACCCTCAACCTCTCGGCAAACCACATTGGTAAGCTCTTGTTGCAGATGGACTTTCTGGGTTGTAGATAGAAATGCTTGTGGGTAGGCATCGTGCAATCTCACACCAAGAAGCTTTGACAGTTTTCTACAACCCAGCGCTTAGACTTGAGTTGCATTCTGGAACTGCATGTGCCAAATTTATTTGAGGATGCTAGGGGATCCTGATCACATTTACCAACAAATAGTTTTGAGACTCTGCATGATCCATGTTTCAGGGTGTATAATCTTATATTTTTGGTTTTGTTGCAGTCCGTCTAACACCAGGATCACTTCCACGAAGTCTGCACTCACTTGACCTATCACACAACAAAATTGTAGTAATTGAAGGCTTGCGGGAACTTACTCGATTGCGGGTGCTTAACTTGTCACACAATCGCATCTCACGTATTGGACATGGTCAGTGGTGTCCTGTTTGCCCTTGTTGATAATATTAGGCTGGTTAAATTCAGTCTGCATCCTGTCTGGTTCATTGAAAAAGACTTGAAAATATCAATGGAACTTCTATGGACATTGTCCTTGTGGGTTTTGCTGTTCTAGTTCATCTGGTATTGCAATGCATCTTGTATGTTGTCTGTTGCATCACCCTAGGTTCCACAAGGTGTTTTGTGTTTTCCTTGTTTGGAACTGTGCTGTATTGATTATTTCCCTGCTTTGTAGGCATCAGGTCAGCTATTGATGACCTGTACAAATTTGGTTATTGAGTGCCTCAGGTCTGGCAGGCTGCTCTTCTCTCCGGGAGCTTTACTTAGCTGGAAACAAGATCAGTGAAATTGAAGGGTTACATCGACTTCTGAAGCTGAGTCTGCTGGACTTGAGCTTCAATAAGCTGACCACAACCAAGGCCATAAGCCAGCTGGCTGCTAATTACAATTCTCTCCAGGCTCTCAATCTGCTTGGCAATGCATTGAACAGCAATCTTGGTGAGGAACCTCTTCGGAAGCTTGTGACTGGCCTGGCTCCACACATTTTATACTTGAACAAACAAGCTGTGAAGGCTGTCTATGCACGAGATGTGGCAGTTGACAGTGTGGCACGAGCAGCATTGGGCACTCCCAGTCATCATCACCCAGCAAGGGGAAGCAAGGTTCCTAAAGGTGGATCGAGCATGGTTCCTGTTGCATCCACCTCTCAAGGAAAGATTCGGAATGGAGAAAAGGGGGCCCACTCTTTAAACATAGTGCCAGGAGGTTATTCTCGGAACACTTTGACAAAAGAGGCAATCCACAAGCAGCAGGAGTATCATCATAGCCACCACCACCAGCAGCGGCGACATTCTGGAAACAAGGAGCATGCCCTGCAGTCTCCAGGAATTTGGTTGCAGACTCCAGCTGTGGAATCCAGACCTGTTGAGGTAAGTCCAGACTGGATGGTTTTGGCTCCTAGAAATGGCATGAATCGCACCAGGAGTGATGGATCCATATATGAGTATGGTTTGCGGCCTGTAGACAGTCCTTTTGCATGAAAGTCTTCTATAGAGGTGGGAGGAGCTCACCTTCACATCCTTTATTTTCAAGGTGGTCTAAATATAATGGTTGGGTGTAGGACACTCCTTTCACTTCAAGCTGTTCGTTTTTCTGTCATTCACTCACCATGTGTTCTTGATAATGGGTTTTTCTCACAGTAATCAGAAGTTATGAATTTCATCTCAAATTGTCAAAGGTGATGCTTAAACGGCCGCAGGTTTCACTACGATGTGGATTTCTGTACTGTGTATCTGTCTAGCTCAGATTCTGCCAGGGTAATCTGAGACTTGTGCTGTCTGTCAGGGATTTCTCCCCTTTTACGTCAGAGCAGAAGCAGTGAGTAGACAAAACCAGTAATAATGACACAAGTAGTCTCTATTGTAGTCTTGATGTGCTCTTTCTAAGGTGGTACTGAATAATGTTCCAGTTTTCTGATGGTGATACTATTTCTGTTTGATGTTGAAAGTAAAGGAAGCTTCAATGAGTTTTAAGTCTTTTGTGCATAATTGGACTTAAATCTATATAGCATAAGAGACCTTCAACACGAGCATAAAAACCTTAAATATAGAGAGAGAAAGGCATTGAATTTCTATAGTATTTACCTCGATAGTAGAGTATTGGAACCGAGAGGTGGTAAGACAAATTGAGAGGAAGTAGCACTAGTGCGTGACCCCTGTTTAGTGAGCTGAAATATTACAGCAAGCTGCAGAATTTGAAGTAAGGAATTTAGTTATTATTATTTTTAACATATCATGCACAACCAGGTACAATCGCTTTTGGTGGGTGCATATGGACTGGCTACTTTGGGTTAGTATGTGTCATTCAGCCACCTTGGGTATTTCTTATCAATTAAGTGGCTATAGTTTTCAGATTTTGTTAACAATTTATCTCATTTGAGAAATGAACTTGTACATTGCACAAGTTTTTGAGTGTCTGGAACTAACCACCCAAGTCCAACCCTGTAGCTTGCTCCTCTTGTGTCCATTGTTTGTAGCTTTGTTCCTCTTGTGTCCATTGTCTGTAGAGTCCAGGCTTCGGATTACAAATGCCATGGCCCATGGCTTGTGAAACAGAATCCAGTAAGCTACAACTAACTTGTCACCTTGTAAACATAGTAGCAGCACAACTTGTTGCCATCAAAGTTGATGGAAGTAGCACTTAGTTGCAATCACACACATCCTAAATATGCAGCAATCAAATGACAAGTGTGATTCGCCACAAAACCATCAAACTTAAGTGACCATTCATGTATTATAAGCATGCCATTTCATTTCCTTCTTCCAAGCAAGAATGGCTTCATGGTAAGGAAAGCTTTTCAAGGTGAAAATCTTTTAAGCAAACTTGTGCATTTCTAGATTTAGATGATTGGTTAGCCTATTACACATCTTATTCTTTGTGAAGCAAAGTGTAAAAAAACACCATTTGCCTTCAAAACTATCAATCATTTGGGCAACAACTTGTGCTACCTTTATATACACTAGGATTTTGAAAGTGAGAAGAAAGGATGATGTTATATCTTGCCACAACTTAGTGATAGGGTTTATGTCACATAGTTCCTTCAATGCGACTTTTGTATTGTTTTTCATGGTGACCTTGAAAAGGTTGTTTTGTAAATCCAAGTGTTGTGGATTTAGCAAGGGTGGCACTTGTACCTTGCATTCATTATCCTTGAAATGCCATATATAGCTTTAAAGACCTCCAAGTGTTTGGAGAAACAATGTTTGAACATCTTCTTAAACTATTAGTCCCAAGGCTTTCATTACAATTTGGATAGGAAACCTAGCCTCCAACTCATCTACAAGGACCATAGTAGTAGTGCAACATTGTTGCTTCATCCAAAGAATCACATCTCAAAACATTTGTCTAATAACCCAAATTTGAACATTAGTGGTCAAATCTTGATGTCTAGCCCATGTGTGTTGCCCATACCACTCAAAAACCATGTGGTCAATCATTGTGGTTGGATCTATGATCCACTTCAAAACAATGCCTTCATTCCTATACTCCATCAATGAGGTGAAGCTATGGAACATCCACCAAGTGATTCAAGCTTGAACAACCTTTACTTGTTTTAGCACATCAACCATCTTGATTAATAATGTGTGATATTCCTCTAGTCACTCATTTCACTAGAACAAGCATATTGATCCATTTAGTGTGCAATTTTTTCAAATTTTTTATTCCCCTTTGTTTCCATCATTTTTACTAGCTTTTGAATTTCAAGGTGGCATTTAAGGGGCTACAAGTGAAATATGCATACAATTGTTGTAGTAGACTTTTTGACCTTGAAATTAAAGATAAATGGCTTAGGGTTTGCATTGCCATGTTTGTGTGGTGCATATTTCTCTTGAATTTGCATTTTCACACCATTGTGGATGCCTTGAAAAACAATGATCCCATTAACTCTAGATGAAATTAGTTTCTTAGTCATGTCCTTTTTGCTCAATGCACTCCAATTATCAATGCCTCAATGATCAATTGAGTTATATTGTCTACATTTGCACCATCATGAACACACTTGAAAGACAATAATATAAGTACCTTTTTCCAATCTCAAACCACATAAACATGGAAATTAGCCCAAGATTGGTTGTCTCAAGTTGTGATTCCATTATAACTAAGACCAACATAGCTAGAGGAATTCACAACCACTTTGGTGGCACATAACACCACATGGTGCAAATGTTCAACCATTGAAAACCTTGATGTGTTGCTTTAGTGTTTTTGGTTGTTTCTCATATTTAATTGTTTGAATAAACCTTTCAAACGTTCAAAGTCCATCGTTGGCCTTTCCTCCATCTACAAATGCAAAACATGTTTGAATTGGACAAGGTTTCACTTGCCATAATTCCCATCCCCTTGTGTAATAAGATGAAATACACATTCTCTCTTGCCATACTTGCAAGGATAGCTTCATTTTTAACATGTTGGTAGTCTTTAGAAAAATAGAATTTCCCTAAATTTGAATGCCAAGTTTTGAAACTTTTTCTTTCCTTTTACCAATGTATCAAAAAGGCTATCAAGCTTTGAAAGAAGCAACTTATCCTGTTTTCAACCTTTGAACACACCTTTACAATTTCACAACATATATTAAACCATCATTTCCAACAATATATTTAACCCATTTGTATTTCATTGCCTATAAGTCCTAAAATGTATGATGTGCATCATATTGGGCTTGTTTTCATTGTTAATTTTCAATGGTGGATTCTACAACTCGATCTATAGGTGCCAATTCACTATTGCTAAAGGATGCAATGCAATTTGGTTGAAAGATGAAGTTTTATTTGACCCAAGGATATGGCATGGATGAAGATTTTCCAAAAAACTTGGGGCTAGATCCAAAACATCTTGAGGTTTTGGCAATGGAACTTTGCCATTAAAAATTATTATTTAGCGAAAGTTTTCAAGTACCTTCAATGGAGGCATTACGAATGTGATTGATAATCATATGCCAAATTCCAAACTCACATTAAACTCAAAAACAACAAGCTTGATAGTTGATATCAACAAAAAAAAAAGGTGTAAGGTGTGTTCAACAATTTGCACATAAGTTCAATGGTGAATTGTGATGACAATAAGAAAAGTAAAACTTCATACAACTACAAGGAATTAGGATGTGAAACAAAATACAACAAAACCAATTGCAAAACAAAAGTAAAAAACATAACCTTAAATCCATTCCACAATTCAACAACAAAAAAACAAGAAGGGGATTGGGATTTGGGAATCAAGATGTGGCATGTGCAATTGACACAAGAAATTGATGGTAGCATAATGCATCGCAACAAGTGTTGGGAATCATGATGTGTGATTCACATAGGAAGTCAATGGCAAAAATATTTCCATGCACAATCTACACAAGAACACAATGTTACAATTGGCAATTGATACAATGAGAATTGGGATTGCAACATTTGAAACAAAGTGCAAGTTCAAAAGCACAAAGTGAAATGTGGAATGGATGAACAAAAACCCAAAACATGGGGTGAATAACAACTTCAACAATTTGTCAACTAGAACTTAAATTCTTGACTTGCTTGCATTGTTCCAATGTGCAAGTTCTACAACAACAAACTTTAATTAAAGTCCGAGCCCCCAATCACCTTAAAGACTTTGCTTCTTGAGAATTGGTGGCTTTACCTTTTGATCAAAACTCCAAAATCTTGACTCTTCACCTTAGGCATTTGTCACCCATTATTAGAATTAGTGTTTAGTGTACACAAGTACACAAGCTACACAACTTACTTGTAAAGTGCAGGGGTCAAAGTTAGGGAGGTGACAAAAATGAGTTTGTAAAAGATGGCATAAAAATCCACTAAAGTTGCAAATTGAAGACAACATGGTGAAGGTGCTCAAAGCATTTTTTTTGTTTACTAAAAAAAATTGCTAAAAAAAAAGACATTAATTGTTATAGTACCTTTTCAAGTTCAATGATAATTAAATTATTTTCTAATATGTCAAAAATTTCAAAATATATATATTTGCAATGCTACAATTTAAGGAAATTATGGAGGGAAAAATACAAAAATAATGTCATTATGTCATAAGTTTAGAGTTTAGGGAACCTATTAAAGAAATTATTTATATTTATTGCCAAAATTCCATAAATTATTGTTATTATCATCAAAGTGGATTTTGAAAAATGGGCAGATGCAAGTTATGGTAGCTCATTTTTGTGATGAAATGGTGGTTTTTTCATGGGTACCCTTTATTTTAATGCATATGGTGATTAATATATCCTTAAATCTACTAATTGGGACTTCAATTTAAACTAACAAATTCATTATGAAGAGAATTGTTTGGTTATTTATTGATTAAAAAATTTATTTGTTAGTAATAATGGATTTTTAAAGTCAAAAAATATGGACTAATCATTTGACTCGAACATCACAAAATGGAAAAAATTATATTGATTTACATTCCAAATTTGTTATTGAGGTTCAAATATAATGTAATACAAAATGATATGAGAAATCTTTTTCGTGAAAACCATAGCCATTTAATAATTAAGGATTTTTGAATGGTTAAAATTTGACCGTATTTTCGTAAGTCCATATGAGTTGTAATTTTTGTTTTTTTTTCAATTTCCTTGTCCCAAAAACATATGTTTTTCAAAGCTTTACATGTGTCATTATTCATATGAACTTTGTGACATTTTCTTTTAGGACTTTCAAATTAAAAAATGACATTAGCTACATTAAATACAAGTTTTCACATAGATTTGGGAAGGTTTATAAGTGATTGCACATATATTATTCAACGATTAAAATAATAACATTTTTTAAAGTAATGACCATGTTCATTTGAATCATTTTAAATAATCTTGTATGGACTTATAGGGAGTGTAATTTTTGTTGATATGAGCCAATGTACTGCATTCACCCAAATGAAATAATTATTATTTGGCAACTAATTGTCAAACCTATAAAATTATTATATTACCAACAAATAAGAAGGGTATTTGTAAATGAAGGCAGAACTTCCTTACCTTTGAACTAGTTTATGTTTTGGAGAAAAATCGCCAAAAGGCAACACAATTTTATGAAAATGGAATACTTTGTCACAAATTCCCTTTTTTTCTTAAAACATTTGCCAATAGATTTTTTTTTTTTTTTAGTTTGTCACCACATTTATGTCTATTGGTTACATTTTAAAAGTTCCTTGAAATAATGTCCAATTAAGTCAAAATTAGCCTAAGGATGCCTATCAATTTAGTTCCATTAATAATTTCTTTCAAAAAAAACTTTTTGGACCCTAATTTTAACCTTCAACCCATGAAAGAATCTTAAACAATATTTTCCACAAAATGATTTTTAAAATTTAATTTGAATGTTAAATATTATCACCAAACATTTATTGCATATGATTATTCAAAATTTTGTTATAGTTGGTAACAACAATGAAATGAACACAAAGTTGCATCTAACTTAAGTTGAAATTAGTTTTATCACCAATGTTGGAACTAAAAGGAATTTCACATTTCATTGAATGTCAATTTATTTTTTTAATGAATATTTTTAATTTTGTCATGTTTTATGACCAAGTTGGTTATGTTGCTACTAAATTATTTTCATTTATAGAAGATTTTAATGCTAAAATATCTAAATGTTGATCAAGTAATGTTGAAGGTGTGTTCAACAATGCGCAACTTCAATGTGCATTTTTAAAAATCTTACAATGCAAAAAAGCTAAAAGGTCAAAACAAGGCTTGACATCTTGTAAAGTTTGATGATTTTATTGTACCCAAAATCATATCCCCTAACCTTCAATTATGTTGAAGCTTTGGAAATTTTTAAGTTTGAAATAAGCCATAGGAAAAGAATTTGAGGTCCATAATTAATACAAAATGAGGTTTACACAATAAAACAATTAAAGCAAAAACTGGATCCTTTGATCTTGATGTCAACAAATTATGAATAGTGGTGGATTATCAAGGAAACTTTGCCAATGTTCCATAATGGAATTTACTCAAAACACCAATAGCCTTTGTAGTTTAATGTAATTGGTAATCGTAAATTTTTTCATTTGCAAATGAAGTTTGAGTCTTTGATAGTGTTTGAGGAATTATATTTTGGCAAATGGAGTCCTTTTTAGTTGAAATTAAATCATGGGATAATATTTGACCCCTTGGGCATAAGCATGGTAAAGTATGCTAATAAAAAACATAACTATTTTTTTGGAAAATATCCATAAAAATATTTTTTAATGTATTGAAACCATGAATATTATTTAAGTCAATAATAAAAAGTTATAAGTTCTTTGACTCCATTGCATAATATTGAAGAAACATAGGTTTTAATATGCATGTAGGTGCATTTTTTTGAAATGTAACTAGAAAAGTATGTGTCATAGTTCTACAAAATTGAGTTACAAGTACATGAAAATAAAACATCAATTGGAAGTATTATATTTTCAAGTTGATGAAGGCCTATTGTGTATGGATATAGTTCCAACTTTTCATATTCTAGTCATAATCTATTAAAATTTTAATGTAAAAATATTATGGAAAATTTGAACAACCAACCAATTTAGAACATACTTTTCATCCATTTTTCCTAAATAGAAATTCTTCAAACTTTATGTAAAACTTATAATAAACTCAATGAAGTGATGTATGGATTCAAAATGCAATTTAAATAGGTTTTTAATATTTTTTTAATGTTAATGTTGAAAAGAGATTTTTTTGAAATTAAATTTTTTTTGGTTTACTTTTTTTGCATACTTTATCATGTTTGGACCCCCTTGTAAATGAGGAAGTCATTTAAAGACAACAAAACAAAGTGATATCTATTTGGGATTAGTCTTCAACTTCCAAATGGTTACAAATTGGTATATCGTAATACCTGGCAACTTTGGCACTCCACTATTGAATAATTATTTTATTTTAAAGATTCTTGTTTGGCACTTCATTTTTTAATTATAAAAAATTGACCTTTTAAAATATTGAAAAGGTTTAATATTCAACTGCCCTTGAATCCATACATAATGTTATTCTCGTAAGCATGTTGTTGTAAGTAGTTGAAGATTCTTGTATTGACATTGTAACCACTAGGAGCTTGGCCACTCAACAACACCATTCTGATTTTAAGCTTTTGTTGTTGCTACTTTTGTGACTAGTGTTCCTTGACGGTGACATAATTATGTGTAATTATATGGACAAGGAAGATTCTTCATGTGCTACTTGTTGCACTGAAAGTTGACCACATAGTGAAAGGAAAAGCTCTTGAATCTCTTGTTGGTATCCAATTGTTGACGATGGTGCATCGTAAAGGAGCTTGAATCCATAACGACCAATAGCAGTAGCAACTTGCAACACCTAAGGTAGTGACAAATTATAATTCAATTGATTAACTTGTATTGGGTCGCAATCTCTCACATCCTTGATCTTCATAAGCAATTGATCAACTTTGACTCATGTTTTTCTTCCTCGCGGTGGAGCTTGGGAGTCCTTGTTGTTATTTGTCATCCTCTTCATTGTAGTGCCTTATTGTCCACCACCATTAGTCAAGGAGGCTGTTGTACCAATTGCCATAGAAGTTGTTCTTTAATTCTATAATAGCAAGAAAAAAAAGAAAAAAAGGATCAATAGTTGAAAAATTTTGCTCCAAGAAAACATGAGTGTGAATGCATTGAAGTGACACCCCCCACCCAAAACTCCAAACTTCAAAACTGCAAAAGTGTGTGAACATGGGTTTCTTACTCCTTTACTTGCAAAGACTTCAACAATTTGAAATGGCCAAAAAATTCAGCATGTGTCAATTTAGCGTTTTTGAAATTTTGGCATTATTGTTTAACAATTATTAAAAATTTCAGCAATTTCAAATTTTAATTATTTAACGCCAAAACCACCAAGGTACTACAATAATACTTAATATAAAGATTTATTATAGTCAAGAATATGATTTAGGACTTTTTTTTTTTGGTGTGAAATTTTGCCAAAATGAGAAATACAAAAATAAAAGGGAATATTTTACCACAATATTTTCATTTTTTGGGGAAAAAATCACCATATTCATAAAAACTTCAAAAAATTCAATCCCATTTGGACTTTGATTTGCATTTGGTACCATTTTTTAAACTAGTTTTTTTACTATTTAAACAAGTTATAAAAAAAATCATCATTTAATGTTAAATCCCTCTTGGGATGTTAGCCTTAGCTAATGATTCAACATTAGAATTTTGAAAAAAATATCATTTTTTAGGCTTATAATGATTTCCATAAAAATAAAAATAAAAACCTTTAATGCAATATTGTCTATTTTCCATGACATCAAAGTCATGCCTTAGTGAAATTGACAAGCACAAAGGATTCTATAAAAATAATTCAATTTTTATTGAAAAAATGTACCAACTTGCAAAGTGTGGTGGTGAACTTATTTTCTTGTGACATTTTGACATAGTTTTTTTTTTCGCAAATTATCGCCAAAATTCCCCATTGGACAAGGGTAGCCCACATCAACAAAGGAAAAAAAGTTTTAAAATTTCGCCTTTTCTCCAAAACCCTTATGCACCATCATCATTGGCATTTAATAACTACTTTAAAACCAATCTTTTTTGCTAGAAACTTCTATTCCACAATGAATGAAGATGCTAAAAGTACCATTTTCATAGCCATCTAATTGTTTGCTAAGGTGTATTTCAACCATTTAATTGCAAAAATGTTGAACTAAATTGGGAGATCCTCACCATCATTAAACCCTTCACATTGTTGTAGCTTGCCAACCCAATAAACATTGATCCTTATCTTGTGAGTCTTGAGTTCCTTTATGGACCTCTTATTTGCCCTAGATTTTACAAGTATTTTGAATCATGAATGTTCTTGCTTTAAATGTTGGTGATGGAGGAAGAATGTTGCAAACTTACAAATTAATTTTGAATCACAGTAACTAGTTGCAATGTAACTATTGTGCACATTGCAATGTGCTTATAACTTGTCTTGAGTGTTGGTGGCAGTGGAAGAATGTTGCAAGTTACAATTGACTAAGGAGTCAAGGATTCTTAGAATGATAAATCATGAAAAAACCTTTAGTGTTTCAAGGTGAATTGTGAGTTGCCATTCTTTTGGAAATTTGTGTGCACTTTTATTTTTCTTATGTTTATTATAGTTATTTTTATGTTTTTTTAGGGAATTGAACATGTAAATAAGATTAAAGGCTTCTTGATTTTCAAGCTACAAGTTTTGACTTTTGAAGACCAAGGTTGTTTTTTCATGATTCATAGTGCACATGTGTGCAAGACTAGAGTGCATTGCATCCTAGTTGTTGAATTAAAAATTGTTGGTCAATTTTACCTTGAATTCAACATTGGATTTTTCTTTTACAAGTGTGCAAGTTTAATCCTTGAAATGTGTGTGCATTGTTCATTATCCACGTCATGTGTTTCTTTCTAAATTTTTTTGTACTTTGTGAAAATTGAATTGCACTTGAGTTTCAAGTTTGAACATGGCTCCTCTTATTAAACATCTTAAATCTTCGAACAACTTTGAGTTTTGTTGTTTGTTTGGTCAACAAAATGTACAACAACTAGAAATGTTGTTAAAAAGGGTAGCCAAGGTGCTATGAAGGTTAAAAAGGACAAAGGGAAGTTAGTCATGCATGAAGGAGGTCCATCCCACATTTATTTAACTTTGAAAAATTAAACTTGAAAAACCCCAAAAGAAATTGTGATTGAGTCTAAGAAAAGAAAAATGGTTTATGAATTGAATTAAAAAATTTAAGATCTTTGGGTTACAAAATTGCCATGGGAAAAAAAATGTTTTGAATGAAGATGAGCTTGTCACACATGTTCAATGAAAGATTTGCACAAAGGTTATGGACAAGCTTGAAAAAATTCTTGCTCCCAAGTTTGATTATCTTTGTAAACAAATATTCTAGTAGGAAAATTATTTCTCCCATGCCCAATGTTCTTAAAGGTACATTATATTATGTTAAGAATGAAGTGCTTTGCATTTCTAGAAATGGGGAAAGTGTGTTGGATAGGGTTATGCAAGGTGTGGCACATGAGGGTTTGAAAAAAATCATTATTGATTTGTCACAATTTTTCACCTACTTTGAAAAGGAAAGCCCATGTTTGAATATGAAAACATGAAGGGTTTGTTGCAGTTCATTCAAATGAGGAACTATCCACATAAGCATTCATGTGACAATATTAGTTGGTCCACAACTGAAATAACACATGACATTGCTAATGCAACCATTGCAAAAGTTGTGAAAGGGTACATTCATAGTATAATGTACCAAGGACTGTGTTGACTATCTTCAATTTCTGTAGTTTTCAACTTTGAAAAATCATTATAAAAGTTTGAAACATCAAATGTAATTAGGTTTGTTGCACCATGTTTTATTATTAATGAAATTTCATCCAATTTTTTTTTGTGTGATTCCCAATTGTTTTAATGGTCATAAAGTAGTGGAAAGTTTATAGTTGAATATTACTTTTCATTTCATTCATCTTTAATCTTATGTTGAATTTAACCATTCATGCTCCAAATTTATAGAAGACCATATATGGGTGAACCAAAGGGCCCAGTATGAAAAAAAAAATGAAAGCATGCCCTAAATTGCCATTAGCTGGGTGTGCTTTGTTTGCATTTAAACATGTTTATCACCTTCAAAAACATAAAATTATAAAGACTTTCTAAAAGACAAAATGTTTTTTTGTTGTTTAAGGGAAAACAATGTTGCATTTTCATGAAAAATGATACATAAAATTTAAGTTCATTGGTAAATTTGGGTTTATATATACAACACTGCATTAAGAAAATGTGAACGTGCTTTTTGTTACTCAAACCTTCATAAAATATTTTCAAATTTATTATGGGCTTTAATATATTTCATAAGAAGGGCCACATGTGTTTATATTTTTAAATGCACATGTATTGAATCCTTTTAACAGATGTTGTTGATTTTGATTATGAACGTCCTTAATGGTAAAAATAGTTCAAAATTGGTCATCATGGTTGAAAAAAAATTATACATTTGACTATAATCTAGGTCTTCATGCAAAAATAAAATAAAATATTATAATATGAATCATGTTTGGTCTCAATATTAATATCCAGTCCCAAAAATAATATTTAAAATACAATTTTGATATTTAATAGACCAATACATGTAGGACACGAGTAAAATGCAGCCCTTGGTAAGGACTCCAACCTTGGTCAATGTGGTTCTTTTTATTGTGTTTTTACCCGAAAATAAAAATTTCCATTTCCATCTCTTATGATGAAGTGACAAGTGCTAATAAATAGAGTTGGTTATCCTTGCACACATATCATCAAATATTGGTTTTAGATTTCAATTGTGGTCTTCTGAAAGGGTGATCAAAGGGGTTAATTTTAGAAATTTGATCAAAGTCATCATTCAAACATTGTTAATTAATGGTGGTTTGATAGGTGAATCATTAAATCCTCTAAGCTCATTTGTTGTGGAATTGATGATGTGAATGTTTTTTTATTAAAGTGCCATTACTAAGGTTATATAGCAAATTCAATTGGATTATGTTCTTCATATGCAAGTCATCCATTGCAAGGCCCATTAAATTAATCTTGCCATGCAAGCTTTGTCTAAGCCAAGCATGGTTTGTAAGTTGGAGAATTTATTCCAAGCCTTATATGTTTACTTTAGTGAGAGCCCCAAGAAACACTTGAAATTCAATAAGCTTGTTGAGATCATGGAAACTCAAGGTAATAAACTACTAAAAAAAAGTCAAAATAAAGTGGATTTTTATGCTAAAACTTGTAAAAAAGGTGATGAATGAATATTGCATTTTAATGGTCAAGATGGCTTTGGATTTTATTGAAAAAATTTATGCCAAGGTACTTTTGTACTACTACACTTTGTTTACGGGACCGAGACCTGGAATGTGACGTAATCTCAACAGCACTAGTTGGAAGCGGCATACAACAGCTGCTTGAGGAGGATCATGGGCATCCGGGTGTTAGATTGGCACAACTTACAACACATTTGGAGCACCTATAAGGTCAAGCCGTTGGCTTACTTCCTTGCTCAGTGCAAGCTGAACAGATTGTTAGAAACCAAGTACCCACACATTGCGTTTTTTGCGCAACTAAAGGGTGCCACATATGGCCGTGGTAGGCCGCCATAGACCTTTAAATCTATTGTGTGCAAGGATCTCGAGGTAGCTGGCATACCATTCCAAGGTGGGGAGTGGTATGTGTAGGCAAAAAACAAATCATTTTGGTGCCAGCTAGTTTAGGGCATACTGCCTATAAAGGTGGCACCCGTGCCAATGCGCGAACAGCCAGTTCGAGCATACAAATGTTAGGGGCTTGGGCTTTTGGTTTCATCTGTGTGAGGGTTGGCACCATCTAGTTTTGGCTAAAAACCTTTGGCCTATGGGTAGAATCGATAATGGGCAACTACTACTATTACTATTATGCCAAGGTGAATGTTGAGCTCTTATATGGGCTAGCAATCTTGTTACCATTGTTGATGGAAATGAATGACTTGATGAAGTTGGCCCAAGTTCAAAATGCTTTTGTTTTTTTGCTATGTGGTAGCAATCAAACTTTGTTAAATATATTTGTTATAACGTTTTGTGGATCCTAACTTGTTTTCATGTTCAATATTCTTTCAAACTTGGTGGGTTTTTCCCATTACTTGTCATCATGCATTGGATATTATTGACATTCAATATTCAACCTTTGATTGCAATGGACAACATACTTGGGTGAAACATATAAACCACCTAATAGGGGTTGTGAATTTTGTGATTATACAAATGCACACCCAAGTTGTGGAAATTGTGAAAAATTAGGTGAAAGAGGTTATTGAATTTTTTATTTCAAAATTACAAGCACTTGTCTCTTTCACCTGATGTTATGGAAGCTTTGGGGGTGGTTTTCTTTCAATATTTGATGATGGTAAACTACAAAGAGTCTTTCCAAAAACACATTGCAATGAATAAGGCTCAAAATTTAAACCCCAAGAGAATTGGGTCTAGACCTTGATACTAGAGGTAACTTTTTTGTCTTTGGATTTGCGAATGTCATTCTTCAAGTCAACAATGAAAAACAATGTTGTAGTAACCATGGGCCTTCCTTACACCATGAATTCTATGATTTGATTTTAGAGATCATTGGCTTGTTCACAAGCGATTGCACATAAGTCGCTAAAATATTTGAAGTTGGTACAAATTGCCATGGTCCAAGTTATTGGTTTTGTTTAGGACAAAGGGTGCTTTAGCAATTTGAATTTCATCAAATTCAAACTCCACAATTGATTGACAACACATTTGAAGCTTGTGGTTTTGATGTTTCCTCAACAATTTTACATGTAGGAGAATTTTCCATATCCATAGGTAGTTACAACTTGGAAAGATATGCAAAACTAGTAAGGCATTAATGCATTATTTTTTTTGGGTAAGTTCAGGTCCAAGTTTTTGCCTTTGGCCTTTAATTTCCATGATCTTGGTAAGGTTTATGTCTCCATTAACATTTTGTTTCTTTTCTAGTGATAATTAATAAATTTTAAGTTCTAACAAGTTTTGTTATTGTGTGTAATATGTATGTTGTGTGTTGTTTTAAGGTGCCTTGTGTTGTAATGGGCGATTTAGGGGTTCAATTCCCCCACAAGTCCTATCACCTAAAGTCCCACCATAAGGAACTAATAGGATCCCTAGAATATTTAAGAGTAGTCTAAATTTTTTAGGTGGGTCAAACACACATTACCCAAATTAAACTCCATTGCATATTTTGAGGTAGCTAAACAATTCATAGGCAAAAATAAAACAAAATTGCTAAATGTCTTGTAAGTAGAAAGCCAAGTCGCCCACCCCACCTATATATATTTTACCAAATTAGCCATTTAGGCTAGGTGAATTCTTCCTCCTAGCCAAGATAGCTATTTTTTAAAATAGAAAAAAAAAATCCTATATTCAACAAGTCGAAAACCAAATTGGAAAGGGTCAATGAACTTTGTGCACTAGACAATTGAGGATGTATAAAGTTTTTTGATTGGGGGTGCTTCGGGATTGGGGTGTCCTAGAATAGAGCCAAGAACAAGTGTTGCAATGGTAGGTAGCCACAACAAAAGATTAAGAAGAATTAGGAGTTGCAAACAATGTAGTTGATGCATCAAAAGTGCTAAAAATAAAGACAATGGAGATTGTAACATTAAAAGTCTGAGACAATGATGATCTTTAGCATCTCTAGATGAAGTTTTTTTCTTTTTAAATTAATTATTTTATTGAGATTCTGGCAAGGTAATTTACAAAAGAAAGAAAAATTAAATTAGTGAAATTTAAACCAGTCTTTTTTTTTGGAGCAAAAACTTGCCAAAAGGTAGCACACTTTTCTGAAAACGGAATATTCTGCTGTAAATTCCCTTATTTGAAAAATAAAAATTCCTGAAAATTGACAGAAAGCTGTTTTTTTTATGGGGAGGGTATTGCCCCATTTATGTCCACTGGCTATGGTTTTAAGAGTTCCTTGAAATAATGTCACCAGTAAAGCCAAAATCTGCCTAGGTATGATATATGCTCACCACCCTGACTCCATCAGCAAATTAAAAAAAGAAAAAGAAAGAAAGAAGACTAATTTAAACTAGAAATAAAATCCCCAGAAATTTCCTTTTTTTTTTTTTGGTAGAAAAAAATCCACAATTGTTTTTGGAAAACAAATCAATGGTCTAGATGATTGGCTTGTATCAAACCTATAAACTGTAGGAGGTGCTTGTAGTTTTTCCATGTAGAGTCTGCATTCAATTCTCACTTGAAACAAAGGAGTAGTAGGCTCAATTGTTATTTTGGGGGCTGATAAGGGGGGGGTGCATTCACATAGCCTAGCACCATTGGCCCTGAAGTACCCTAGTCCTAGACATGAATGATTTGATGGAAACACTAAGGCTATAGACTCTCAGAATATTCACTTGATCAAGGGTTCAATTAATTGTAGTAAGCGTGTCTCACTAAACATGGCACAAGAGTTCCCCAGTTATATATTACATATTTTGGGGTCTTCTTCTGACATTTTTCGTACCTCCCTAATACCTTTCAGCACATCCCTGGCCTTTTTGCACATTCCTGGTCGTGGTTTGTTGAACCTCATAACTCACATTCTGTTGTGTCCCCATACACAACATGAACACATGGCGCTCCTATACAAATGACTTATGTCTGGTACTGGGATGCACCATGCTAAAGAAAATCGGACATTCTCGAGAGCATCATCTGGAGCAATAATAGGAGCAGTCCCAAATCCTACAGCAACATCTAGACGCTAGAGTAAATAATGCAATAGCAAAACATCTAGAACTAGAATTTGAAAAATTATGTTCTTACAAAAATTTACAACAAAAAATCAGAATCCAAATTTTTTGTATGATTTTTGGCACACTCTCATTTTCAATAATTATACCCCAATTCATCTACAGAATGAATGCAGAAGAAATAACTGCAACTATTGGTAGAGTACATTAGTATCTTCATCAAATACAGACTTGAAGGTTCACGTACACAGTATATACACACTCCTAACTGATTATACTATATGTATTATTGTACTTGTACGATGTATAGAGTATTGTGGTGTTATTATACAGTATACACGATCGTCGTCTCTCTTCTTCAAAGGCCGCAGCAGCAAGGACCGTGGCAAGGCCAAGTGCAGGCCCAGCAAGCAGCGAAGATGGCTGCAACTCTGTTTGCAGCGCTGTTTCTCTTCCTTTCCACCGGCACTCCATCAGGCCCCACATTTGCAGGGTCGTAGCTCTGTGGCTGTTGAACGTAATCTGATCCCATTCCTCCTGCTCCAGCTGCTCCTGCGGGTACGCCACTATCATCAACGTAGCTACTACCATTTGCACCTCCAGCTCCTGCGGTTGCATCATATGCAGCAGCTTCCTGATTTGCTGCACGGGCCTTCCTGCGACCTAACATCTTGATACCGGGAAAAAAAAAAAAACGCTTCAACGAATTAAGACGAGTTCTAAGCAAACCCAATCTACTGATAATATGCTGGTGAAGATGATCTAGAACTTTTCTTCAATTAACTAGACTTCCTGCACTTTAAATCTGATCTCTGAGCTCTCTATCTCTGTTCTTGGATTGGATCGTCCTCAATATTTCTTCTGATCTCACTTCTAGTGCTTCTAGTGATCGCTTTAATGAGAAATACTTCTCATTGTAATGCAAGCAAACAATTTGCCACTACAACCCCGCTAAGCTTCTGCGATTACCAAAAATTTCATAAAATCCTTTAACGTCTCAAAGCTCACGAAATTACTACTACTACTAGATGAGCTACTGCTGCAGGCGCTCCTGCTGCTGCTAAAACCTAATTGTAGTATCCACTTAATATGCCTTGTACTACTGTCACTGAATCGAACTAGCAGAAGTACTATATAAGCAGCTACTACCAGCTGAGCGGAGCGATGATCCAGTGTGCTGATTCATCCTGATCTGTCTAGGAAAGCTGCCAAAACATTACTTCCGGTCTAAGAAGAAGTAGAAGAGTTTGCATGCTCGCGAAACAGGCGCCGGCTTCGCTGATGCCCACCTGCTTGCCAAGGGTGGGAAGGGAGTGGCTGCTTTGGCCACGAAGTGTATTAGGTGTCATGCGAAGGAGACAAGTGCTGGGCGGGTATTAGAAACCGCGTACCGAACAGTGTTTTCCGGTTATTTAAATTGTTCCTCATAACCGGCCGGCTCGGTTATCGTTTCTTCGTTTTTTTTTGAAAATTTAAACCCACCGAATATCAATTACACTCTCAAAGTAATACCCATTCAGTTATCAACTAACCTGGGTAATTTTTTTGGTAATAATCATCAGTTGTAAATATTCAGGGTCGGTTCTTAAATACTCACCATGAGAACCCCCGGTTATAATTCATAGGCTAAGGGGTAGGTTATAGGGTTTTGTTTTTCTTTATTTTTAATTTGTCTCTTTTAATATTTTCAATCATAAACATGCTTGGGGTCTTAGGATTGATAACCTACCTTTGATAAAATTCCAATCATATGGGTAGGTTATTTAGAACGTGAAAATTCAATACCTGGCCGGTAGGCTGTTGATACCCGGATCCAAACCCTGCTCTCGTTGCACAAGTCAAAACTCAATAACCAGCCAACACTCGTGCCAAACCCCCTTCCAGTATCAGGGCGGTTCTTAAGCTTCATAACCATGGTTGTCATGAAAGGAAATCAAATGCACCCAGTAGACATGGGTATATAAATGGTTTTCAAATTTCTTTGAAAAAGCCAAATTAACTGCCTAGAACCACCTAGTTTGAGCCCCCACGTTACGAGTCAAATTATTTTTTTCCTCCATGAACGGTGGCCGATACAAAAAAATAAAAATGGAATGCCTGCATAAGATGGTGTTCCATTTTTCAAAAACACCCACTTTTAGTTTTCAATCTTTTTTATATATCCGCCGGGTATCAAAAAATAAAAATAAAAATAAAATCAGCACAGGTCTTTAGTGTTTGCGTTCCGTGAAGCCCACAAGCCTCAGACTTTACATTATTCGGACATCACAAGGTGATGATTACACTGTTGTAGAGTGCTTTCCCCTACCATAATGATCTCAATAGATGTGCATAGTGTATTTTGTAAGGCGCATTATAATGTGCAATTCTTTAGTCAGCCTGGAGTGGGAGGTTTTTTTTTTAATAAAGGAAATAGGTGCATAAGTTAATTTGGGTCATCTTTATTGTGAGAAGAAAATTGGGTAAATGTATTTGGTCGATGGCCATTATGTAAAGGAAGGCACTAACAACAATGTTTTTTTCTTATATGTAACAATCAAGAAAATGCATGAGATGAATGGTTAAGGTTGGTTTACATTTTTTTTTAAACATTTTTATACAAAACATTAGTACAGAATGGAGTGCAAATCCTTGGCCTAAATCATTATGAGATTTTTAAATTAAAATAAGTTCATCATATTTTAATGATTTCATCTTTATTAAAATTATTTCATCAGAAAGTCATTATGTAAACATCATGTTTCATTATTAATTGACATAATTCACTATTATAATTTATTATGATAAATAAATTTATTTTTATGTTATTGTTTTAAACATTTTAAACTATTTTAATTATATCATATATTATTTTATGTTATTTTATGTTATTCTAAATTATACCCTAAATTATTGTGAGTTTTTATATATTATTATAAAATATTATACCCTTGATTATACTTTCAATTATTATAAGTTATTATATTTTAAAATATCCTAACTCATTATAAGTTTTTTATTTAAAATTATTTAAAATTAAACTAGCTTCTTGGATTTTTCACCTAAAAATAGGGTCTTATATTCATTTAGTTGCAAACTTAGTTCCAATCTAGTTCCTCTTTATGATGTGTTTATACATGTCATGTACACTAGGGTATTGTGCACTACATTAGAAATATATTGTATGAATTTTATCAAAATATGTTAAACACATATTTGACCATATATGAGCATATCTGATTGAAAAAACATCACGTTGATTTTGTATGCTTCATTTAAAAATACCATCATTATCAAAATATGATTAAATTCTAAGGTGAGTTCATTTTAATATGATATAATTGTTGTATTAAATGAACATTAATTATTGATAAATCATTTTAAAAAGATAATTCATTAGTTAATATAAAGTATGAACTAAATAATTTTATTTCATCATTTAATAATAATTTAACTAATACCAACTAATTAAGTAATCAATTATTATTTTTTAGTTATTTCAAAACTCTTTGTTGATTAACTAGATCTTAAATTGTAAATTGATTCAATAATGAATCATTACTCATGAATTATTCATATTCATTGACTGATTAGATTAAAAATACGAAATAATATTTAGTTAATTTAGAATTATTTAATTTCTATCAACAACTCAACAAATTTATAAAAAGATAGTCTATATTTAAGATTTATCAATCAATGATTTGTCAATAATTTATTAAATATGATTTAGTTATTTTGAAATAAATAATTATTCTGAATAGTTATTCAGATAATAAATATCTAATTATTCCATATTTAATTTATTCTGAAATATCTCAATAATCTGATTTAGGTACTTCATCAGCAGTTTTGGTTAATAACTAATGATTACTAATTAATAAATAGTTAGTTAGCTGATGAATAGTAAATAATAATTTTTCATAAATGAAATTCTCTAGTTACTAGTAATGATTAACTAGAACTGATTTAATTTTACTTAATAAATAAATAAAATTTATAGTATATTGTTTTGTCTAATAATGAATTTTTAATTTGTTAATATTTCCTCAATATAAATGAGTAATTTATTTATTATTTAATTGATATATATTAAACTATGTGATAGTTAACATTTATTAATCAGGAATTATGTTTAATAGCTAATAAATATTATTCACTTAATATTAATGGTTTATTAAAACTAATTTAATCATTTATAGGTAATATTCAGGACTTAACAATTAGTAAATATATACATTTTTAGATAATCAATTAATAGGAAATTATTTTTTATTTAATTAGTTGATCACTAACAATTTAAAAGGTTTCAAATAATTAGGTATATTAAAAACTCAAATGATTAATTTGTGACTTGATTAATTAATTACATATTAAATAATTACTTCCTGAAATTATTTATTATTAATTTTGAATTATTACTATGAACCAATGAAATAATTACTGGAAACCATGAAAGAATAATAATCAATGTTACCTCTAAAATTATTAAAATAATTGAAAAATAATATGTAGTAATTAATTTTGTAAGTGGGTGGGTGGGTAGGTAATTAGTTATTAATTAATTAGTTACTTATTTCTTACCTATTTACTTGTATCATTTACAAATTTAAAAATAAGCACAAAACTTGTGGGAGAATCACTTTTAATTGTAACTAAATTTGTGACTAAGGTGCAACGTACAGGTTTAACCCATAATTTATTTTCTATTATCATTTTACAAAGTATATAAAGAAGGTGCCTTTTCTTACAATTTCACATTAAAAATCATGTGCCAGTTGGGATGAGCTTAAAAAAGCTTAACCCTAAAGGCAAAACATAAAATAAAAATATTTACCTAGTTACTTTTTAGTTCGCTTACTTTTATACCTTTTTACATTTCTATCTTTTTACCTACCTTCCACTTAGGTAGTTAGGTGAGTAAGTTAATAAATAAATAACTTAAGTAGGTATGTATCCTAAGTTGGTAATTTTTTTTATGCACATAGTTTAATCTACCTACCCACTTATATGTAAGTAATTATTTATTTTAATTTTTTCCCCAAAATTCAATCAATATGCCAAATGGCTATTTTTTATTATGCCACATGTCACAATATAAATACATCTAAATTGAATAATCATAATGGATGATTGAAATCAAATTTTGTATAAAATTTTAATTTTCATAAAAATTTACTCCAAGTGCCACATGTTAAATTTTCCTTTGTTGAAGTTTCATCATGTAAATAGTTGAAATTGGAACAAGTTGATTTTTTTTCATTATATATTATATAAAAGTTAGCATTTTTCTTTTAGTAATGTAGGAACCAACAATGGCTTATAATAAAATGGCCAATAATAATATACAATAAAATAACCAAAAACAACCTATGGCAAATAACCAGGAATAATTAATAATAGTCTACAATATAATAATTAAAAATAGCCTATGGTAAATAGCCTAAAATAAACAACAATATCCTACAATATAATAACCAAAAATAGCCTTTTATAAATAACCTATAATAGCCAACAATACCCAAGATTAAAATATGATAAATAACAAACAATAATGTATGATAGAATAGTCAATAATAGTTTAAGATAAAATAACCAGCAATAACATACAATATAATAGCCTATGGTAAATTAACCTAAAATAACCCATGATAGAATAACCAAAAATAGTTTATGGTAAAATAACTTCTAATAATTAATAATAGTTTTTTTTAAAAATAGCCAAAAAAGACCTTATGGTAAATAGCCTATAATAGCTAACTACAACATATGCAAACATTAAACACCATTTTTCAATAGATGGAATTCATCCATAATGTTCATCCATAATTCCTAATTAAGTTTCAATTAATTCTTAGTTAAATCTTAGTTAAGTTCAAATTAACTCTGAATTAACTTTTAGTTAATTCATAGTTAAGTCCCTAAGTCTTAGTTAATTCGTAATTAAGTCTTAATTAACTTTTAGTTAACGTCTAATTGATTCCTAATTAAGTTCAAATTAACTTTCAGTTAAGTTTCAGTTAATTCATAGTTGACATCTAATTAAAAAGGTTCCCGAGAAGCTTTCTTACTTGATACTTGGAAGCTTCCTTGAGCTAGGTCCTCAAAGGGGTATAAATATGAGTAAAACCCTCATTTCGTTTAGTATGTTTAACACTAATTTTAGGCACAATTTTTCACTATAGCCTTGTCAAGTTTTTATCATATTCATATTTGTGTACATTAACATAATAAAGATTCGTCTTGACATTTGTCATGCACATCTTATGTTTTTTTTCTTAAATCTTATGTTCTTATTTTTTAATCCAATAATCTTGTTTTGTTTTTTATTTGAAAATTAGACTTATACCTTTTTTTAACCTCTATTCTTGTGGTTTTTTGTGTGTTATTGATAGTTCTTTTCATGTTCATGTTTACATACATTAGCATAATAAAAATCCATCTTCACTTTTGTTGTGCACATCTTATGTTCTTTCTCTTAAATCTTGTGTTTTTGTTTTTGAATCACATAATCTTGTTTTGTTCCTTGTTTGAAAAATACATTGAAACTTTCTTTTTAGCCTTTGTTTATGTGGTTATTCATGTCTTTGAGAGTTCTTTTCATGTTCATGTTCACATACGTTAACATAATCAATATCCATCTTCACTTTTGTTGTGCACATCTTATATTCTTGCTCTTAAATCTTGTGTTTTTGTTTATGAATCACATAATCTTGTTTTGTTCCTTGTTTGAAAATTACACTGAAACCTTCTTTTTAGCCTTTGTTCTTTTGGTTTTTTGCGTCCTTAACACGAACAATAACCTATGATAAAATAATAAAAAATAACACATAATAATATATCCTAAAATAACTAGCAATAGTTTAAAATAACTAATTGTAGCCTACAATAAAATAGCCTAAAATAACCTAAGGTAAAATAATATATAATAAGTAACAATAGCCTATGATAAAATAACCAACAATAACCTACAATAGGATAACCAAAAATAATTTATGATAAATAATCTAGAATAACCAATAACCTATGATAAAATAACTAAATATAACTTATGGTAAATAGCCTAGAATAACCAACAATAGAATAACCAAAAATAACCTATGGTAAATAACTTAAAATAATTAACAATAGTCTCTAATAAAATAGCCAAAAATTATTTAATAAAATATTTTAGAATAACCAAAAATAACCTACAATAGAATAACCAATGGTAAATAGCTTAGAATAGCCTACAATATCCTACAATAAAATAACTTTAAATAGTTTATGATAGAATATCCAAGAATTACCAAAAATAGCTTAGGGTAAAAAAAAAGTGCATAATAATACATGATGACAAAAAAATATCATTCATTCAAATAATAGTTTAATGGTTAAAAACTTGCTCCTTAAACATGGTGAAAGTTCAAACCTTCACACTTGCATAATAAGTTGGTGGGTTAAGTGTTTAAATGGGCTAAGTTGCTAGCTTACACTACGTAACTTAATGAAAGTTCCTAAGTGGTTAGCTTAGGTTTGGAATTAACTATTAGTGAATTTATTATTGATGATTTAACTATTAATGATTTAATTATTAATGAATTTGACTAAGTATTGGTGAATTTAACTAACTATTAGTGAATTCACATATCTGTAGTAACAAGTCCCCATTTATTAAAGGGTTGATCATTTTCACAATGATAAATTTATTCAATTTCACTCAAAATCTAGTGAAACACATAATGAACTTGGACACATGTAGTGTAATGAAATCTCTCATTCTTGGTTGGAACAAGAAATTCTACTTGGCAATGCACTCTCCAAATACATTAGCAAATGTTCTTAAGGTTGTTGTGGATGCATAAGGTGTCTCCACACCTAAAGGAACCATGTTTTTTGATATAAACATGTGCGACTAATTCATAAAAAAACTACATGTAACTACTTAAATAGTAGGCACCTATGGTTTTTATAAGTAATTATTTACATGATTGAACTTTTATAGGATAGGTTATTAAGGTGACACTTGGTTCATCTTCAATTCGTGAGTCATAAGGGGCTTCTAATAAATGGACTGTTAATGACATTTTGTTTAATTTGGCCTAATGTTTATGTTGATAGGGTATTGTTGTCAATGAATAAACATTAAGTGTATCAGTCACTTCCCTTTCACTTTGTCCACCTCCTTATTTTATGGGGTTTGAAAATAAAGTGTAGAGGGTTAAAAAATACACCCACAACTGGTTACATTGCTCAAAATGGGTGAAAAATGAAAAATATATGTTCTTTCTAAAGTTTGGGTGTCAAAAGTAAGAAAAAAAACCCTTCATGCACATGGTAACCCATGAGAATTTACTTTGCCACTTCAAATCAAATAGCCAAATCCTAATTATTGGATTCTACCTACTTTCATCATTGGGTTGGATGAAAAAAACAATGACCAATGTTTTCAAAATAGCTAATCACTTTTAAACATATGCTCGAAATTAGTTTAGTTTAATTCAAGGATTGGAAATTAATAGTGTTGGGTGTGAGATTATCCCATTCACCAAACTTTGTGCAAGCTTTTTAGAATTTGTGGGCACAAGGTGTTTTATTCTCCTCACCAATTGCATTAGTGGTCTTGAATAAAATGTGTTTCCAAGCTTGAAACCTTCCAATTGCTACACCTCCTACATATTCACAAACTCTTGCCATCCTAGTTGTTATGGTTTTGTTTTCCTCCTGATCTTGGGGTTTTTTAGTTTTCCTAATTGTTGTGGTCTTGTGTTCTTCCTCCTTGTCGTGGTCTTGTGTTTTGCAATTATCCTAGTTGCATTCATCTTCTATTCTACTTGTTTTTTCAATGCATTTAGTCATTAAAAAAACATCAACCTTGTTACTTGGCGCCCTCATGCTTGTTGCCCAATCTATGCCTACTATATAGCCTTTCATTGAAACCATGTTGTGCATCCAAGATTTGTGCTCCTCTACCTACACAAATATGCTTACAAACTTGCTTGAAAGTTTTGGTGAAATCTATCACCCACCTCCTTTACCATTGTTGGAGTCCAAGTTGTAATAAATTTTAGTATAGCACATTTTTCGATAGCTCTTTGAATTCCTCAATTTGTTGTAGTCTCAAAATTTACTGCTCCTTTCAATCATTTGTCCTCCATCTTCTTCCACCTTCTTTATTTCATTTCCTTTACAATTGTTTTGTCCATAGTTTTTTCTTTAGGATATTTAAGTATTCAGCAAATGTCACACCATGTGATTAAGAATAATTAAGTAATGGCTTTTCCCTCTTTATTTGTTTTGAAAATAAATGAAGTATGAAAGCAATTTGTGCAAACATATGGATTCTTGGGTCAAATTTGGTGAAGGCTAAGTTTTTTGCAACACCTCAAGACCATTCTCATCTATGATTACAACATTGACTTCTTATATGGTTGGTCATCAATCATCATAATGTTTTGAGGCATACTCTTATTGTATTTGGGGATTTGATGTTTCATCTAAAATCTATGTTTGGTTTGAAAATATACATAACATAACTTTCAATAATGAAAAATGAAATAGCAAATTTTGATGTGTAAGTGATGAGTAATGGTTTGAGAATGAAAATATGGAATACTATTGCAAATTGTGTAAAAATTTGGCCCAATGTGTGTTGGAAATTATATATATTGGGAATTGGCATGTGTTTTTACTAAAATCTTCAAACAAATAAAAACAACTTTGAAACATTGTTTGATTTAATCACTAATTTTTTGAGTTATCTTAAAGTTGTCACTTCCTTAATTCTACTATACATCTAACTCTCTAGATATTCATAGTTTGTTAATGGCAAAATTATTGTGGATTCCATGATCTGTAGTCTACAATAACATGTGTATTGGTGGATGTAGAAGTCAAAGGTTGTTGAATGTGTTTTTGTGGTGGCATTTAAAAATAATAATAATTATTAGAATATATAAAAAATATTATTTATCAATGTTATGGGTAGATACAAGGTAGGGTGGTTCAAAGTGACATAAGTCCCAATCCCAAAAGTTCATATTTTAACACTAAAATGGAAAAAATATTTAAAATCCAATTTTGAATGGGCTTTATGTGGTGATTAATCAACTAATAAGTCCATATGAAAAGTTACCCATTTAAACAATTCTTTGACATACATGTTAGGGGGAAAAAAATATCAATCCAATAAAAAATGACCAAGTTAGGGACTTAAGAAAATAAGGTCAAATTTTGATCATTCAAAAGTCCATAGTTATCTGTTGGTTAAAGTTTTTGTTGTAATTTTTTTCAATTCATATTTTTTTTCCCATCAAGTATCATATATTGAATCTCTATAAAAAATATTGAAATGAAATCATAACAAAAAATGCATTTGAATGTTAATGTAGAAACCTATACCACAATCCATATGCTCACTTTAAAAGTCCATTATTATATGATTAGTGTATGTTTATTGAATTTCACCCCTCAATAAATATTTTTATTCAAGTTGGCAATCTTAATTCATAAATATTTTTGTCAAATTGATGATTTTACAATGTGTTTATGGCACTTGATAGAGTACACTTTGCAAAAAGTCCATAATGGACAAAACTGAACCACCTTAATGTGCATTCACCTTTAACTATATTTTCACGTGCAAGTTTTTCATGTAAACAATTGATTTCTAGTAGTGTGAAATGCATATCCCAACATAATAAAAAAATATCAAGTCAAAAAAATATCAAGTTAGTAAAATAAATTCCATGTTTTTCCTATTGAAATGTGATGATCTTAAATGACATGGTTTTGTGGTAGTGATAGGTGTTTAAAATTGAATAATGAAAATATACCTTGAATAAATTTAGGACATTTTCAATGTTAATGAATTTTTTGATTATTTTATTGCTTCATAAAATAACAATTCTTTTTTAAACCTCTTGTGTTCCATAAAATATACAAAGAATGACTTTCTTGAGAAGTTACAAAGACTAACCAACTCAAATATACAATTCAAGAGGCTCATGAAAAGAAAATTTGTTTAAGGAAATGAACATTTGAATGTGTTTTTAGGAAATGAAACTTGGAAAAAGAACTTAATTCAAAAGATACATAACAATAGAAAGAAAATTCAATCATCTTTTGTGTAATTTATGAATCTCTACCTTTCTCCTTTTTATCCAAAGGAACCAACAAATGAATACTAGAATCCACAATTGAATCAATAGGGGGGAAGACTACTCATGGTTCAAAAAGTAAAAGGAGGAAATGGACAAACATAGTCAAGTAAAATGAATTGAACCTTTTGGGCTTCCAAACATTATTTCATTAACATGGAAAAAAATATTGTGGATTCACAACCTTTTAAAATTGCACATCAAATGAATAAAAACATAAAACACATAATAAAAAACTTATGATTTGAAAGTTTAAAGATCACACTTGAAATGAAAAAAAAATCTAAAAACAGCAACACAATGGAAGTGAAATTGATGTACCTCTAGGTTTTGTCAAATGTTATTACGGGTAAAGAACCTATTGATTTTGAGTATTGTAGTGTAATGTAAACCCATGGTGTGTTCTTTAACTTTCACAGAAAGAAAGCATGGGAGCTTTGAAATGGGACTTAAATGAATTCAAAAGTAAGAGTTCAAAGTGAAGTCAATACACAAACCAAGAAAAAAAATTAATGCAAATTGAAGCCAAAATGATGTACGAACAAACCCCAACAACCTATCACAAGAATACCATGGTTCAAAATTGGGAGGAATTCACCAGTATCCTCCCTATGATATATTTTGTAAATGGCAACAAAGGCTACATCAAAGTGGCTTAAAATCTTTGAATCCTCAAGAAGGAGTCCCAAAAACCCCCAATTTTGCCAAGTTATGAATCCTGCAACTTTGTGGGCTCATAAATTTCACATAAAGGTCCCAATTGAAAAAAAATTAATTGTAAAGTTGTAGCCCTTGGAAAGGCCTTTCCAATGTCATATCATACATTCCAATCCCACATTCACACATATCACATGTGTTTTAAGCCTTGTTTTTGGGTTTAATGGTTGGGAATCAAATTGATTGTTTGACTCTTGTCATTTTTTTGGTCCATGACTTCAATCTCGAATTTGCAAATGGAAAATGCAAGTTCATTTTTAAAATCTACTTCAAAACCTTTTTAATGACTTTAAGAAAGCCCAATTTGGAAAAGGTCTATTGTTTACATTTTGTTCTTCAAAAATTGGGGACATCGCAAGACTCCAATTCCCAAAATGGGAAAACCACTTGGGAGTGTTGGGAGTCACTATCTCACATTAATGGGAGTGTAATGTATTTGAATCTCATGACACCTTCCTAACATACTCCCCTTTGAATACTTTAACTTTGGTTGCAAGCCCAAGGCTAAAGTCACAATTGAAATACAAAACCTCATTCAAATTTTTTTAATATTTTATATTTAATTCCCGCCCCCCCCCCCATATTCATGATGACAACAAGTATAAAAATCATTCATGGATTTAATGTTTTGATTACAAAACATAACAATCAAGACATGGTGTTCACTAAAAAAACTTTTTAATAACTATGATATCTCGTCAACTTTAACAAAAAACAAACCTTGTGATTATTGGACATAATTACATTCATGGACCTTTGACCTCAAAGTTCATTTGAATCATTCCATCAAGTTGCAAATTTTCAAAAACTATGAAAAAGTTGCAAGAGTTTTAAACATAGTAATCAAAGTGTTGTGTGAAATGGGCTTTTCATTCACTATGTTATGTCATGTGAACCTTAAAAGACATATTTAAAATTGAGTAATTGGACACATTTTTCATGCACATGGATTTCTATTGAAAATGGGGTCTATTGGTTAGATAAGGAAAAGCCCCAATAATAACACAAAACAACTAGCCATATACGTGAATCTTTCATCATAGATGGTAATGATTGGGTGCCATAGTTCCCCCCTTGACCTCATCAACTCCTACATCTTAGCAATCCCAAAATAAACCACATCACACATCTAACTAACATGAAACATGTGCCCTAATGCTTATTAACATAATTTAGGCATGTACTCATGCAAACTTAATTAATCACCAACATTACCTAGAGGCTCACATTGTTCAAATTGACCACTTGCACACATAAAGAGATAGGTTGAAGCAAGGTCAATGGATAAGTAGCCAAGTCTAGAAAAGGAAATTGCATTACAATTTCATGAATTGAAACCAAATTCTCACAACCTATTTACACTTGCCCAAAGGTGCACAACAATCAAAGCTTTTAAATAACATTGGGACATCTTTCACCTAATTTCCCTACAAATAAAACATGGTTCCCAAACAAAGAACCTTCTCATGTTGAATCTTATTTTGCACCAATGACATAAAGTGGTGATGAAACAAACATTATTTTGAAAGCCATCACACAAGCATGTTCAAAAGGACCACAATTGGAAATGAAGGTAGCCACACAAACCCCATGGTGAACGCATTAATAATCAATGAATAGAGAAGCATGGGTAAGTTGAACATGAAACTTTATATATTTTGTATTGACCAATCAAAAATCAAATCTATAAATCCCTAACTAAATTTTAATTTTACATAAACTAACAATCTCCATCTACTATGGTCTTATTCAATTAAAGCACATGTGACATCAAAGGGTGTATATTTGAACATACATTGAATAGAACAATTTAATGTATGAGTCACCATAAAATTTTGTGGCATTTTAATATGAATTTTTTTGGGCTCAAATTGGACTAGACTAACATCACATTCTTGAGGAGAAAAAAAGAGAAAGACAACAAATGAATAGGAGATATAACTTGTTACAAAAATAAATGAAACAATGAAGGAGGTCTAGTTGGACAACAAGAAAAAATTGATGTTAATAGTCAACATAATGTGAAAAATGGGATAACAAGGGAAAATTGTTATCAATTTCAAATGCAAATAATTCAATTCTTCAAGAAAGATTAGGAAAAGATCAATTGTTGAAAATTGAACCTCATGAATCAAATTTTTTTGGCAAAACAAGTTCAAGTTTGAAAAAATAAATTGATGAGATAATATAAGTAACAAATCTAGCAAAAAATTTTTTAATTTAAATACGATTGTGAAAATGATTTATTTATAGGAGTTTTATGGTCACAAGCCCACATCCATTCACACCTTTTTCCACTCTTAACATCATTCCTTTGATTTATTGTGCTAAAAATAAAATTATATAGACTTGTTAAACACTTCATGCAACTTACCAGAAATCTTGTCATATGTTATTCCATATTGGCACACCTTCAACGTAGAATGTTCAAAACAAGTGTTTTAGAAGGGTTCTTTCAACCCCAAGCTTTCACAATTGACCACAAATTTCAAGGTCATTGTTCCCAAATTGGCGTCCTCATCTTTCATGTAAACAATGGATTTTTCTTCTCAAATCATATTTGTCAAGTAGCTTGAAACTTCAACGCCATTACTTCTCTTGTAATTTCAATAGCCTTTAACAACCTGGTCATGATATGTTTAGATCACAAATTTGTAGCACTAAAATTCACAATTGCAAACACATCATGGGCACCCCTTCACATTCACAAATCAAATTTTATTGTTATTAACATTTGCATTCAAACAAAGCAAGAAGTACATCCAAATTCTTGGTTTTCTTTACCAAGTTAGATAACACTTTGTTTATGAATGTTCTTTTAGCAGGAAAAATAATGCAAGGATGCAACCACAACCCCATTCATTGTAGCCATACACTTTTAATAACCTAAATAGGTAAACAATGTTTGGTAATGAAGAGAGTTAAATCCTAGATGAAAGTTTACTATTGTTCAAAATTCTTTCTAAATGAACCTACAAATCTAAAAAAAATTTAGTGATGTTGGTTGTCCAATAATTCCAAGCCCTTTTTTAATAAAACGTTGAACCTATGCACCTCGTGTTGTGCTATTCATTTAAAAAAAAATCAAAGCAAGATTGGAATGCTTAGAATTTACATGAACGTTTTCATGCATGTGATGCCATTAACTTTGAAAATAGGTTATCAATCATGTGAAGCAACTAATTCATCAAGCAAAAAATCTAGGATTAATATTTTCATTGTAATAGACAATGCATTGCATGACTTAAACATTGACAACATGTACACGTCCACCATCATTTGCACAAATGAAAGCCCATGTGAGAAAATTTCAACTCCATGTCTTCTAAAACTTAACTTGTTCATGTTTGGTTTTGAAAAGGTTAGCTACAAGAGGTGAATTGGGTTCTTAAACATCATTTCTATGTGACAAAGTCAATGCCCCAAATATGATAGGTTCTTGAGCTCCATGGCTAGATGGTGGATTTTGGTGCACTAGTTGGTATGCTACTAGTTTCATTATTTTCATGAACTTAAAACCTAAAGACAAAAATATTAACAACCTAACATCCTTCCCATCAAAATTGAAATCCATTGCAAAATGGATTTTAATTTTTAGTGGCAATTAATTTATAATGTATTGTGATGTCAACTTTCTCTACTTTTTACACAACACAAACCAAGCAAAACACAACTTAAAACTTGAAACATGAAACCTTCACACAAATCTCAAAACTCAAATTAACAAATGTTGATGTTGTGATTTCATACCAACCATTAAATGGACTATGGATTGCCATCACCACCTCCTTTCAATGCTTAAAGCTTATAGTTTAAATATATAACCTTCAACAATCAAAACCATAATTAAAACTACTACCATCATTTGTCAAACCCACTATAACTCATAATTGAAAAAACCATTCAAGAGGTCAAAAAAACTTACAAATTTTTCAAGTCAATACATCTTTGGTGCATCAAGATATTTTGCCACCTTAAGACCAACAATTCTAAACACAACCAATTATTTCATAATTTGGCTTCAAATAAGTGTGTATATATTTGGATATATAACTAACGTGGGTTCATTCACAATTTTAATAACCACCTAACATTAGGATAATACTGATTATAATCTTGTATAGTTTTGAATTTCAAAGAAAATATAAGGACCTAAATGCAACATTTTTATTTTTCAAAAAACCTTCATGTGCATATCCCATTTGGGTGTCCTAGTCATGCACTTTTTCAACCTTTTCCCTAGGTGGGATAGGTTGCCATTTACTAGTTCCAAATTTGATGTGTTCAGTTTCATTTGTAATGTGAATCAATAATGGAAAACCCAGTTGAGACGTGAATCAACATGAGTGAATCTCAAGTACAATTTGGAACAAGTCATGATAAAACCGATTATTAGTTACCACCTAATGGAATGGTGGTTCACCTTCTTAGGCTTGCTTCATTCCTAGGTCAAATGGGCCTTACATTGCAAAACACATATTAAGCTGATATGATTGATTAGATTTGTTGATACAACATGGTTCCAACTTCCAACTACTACACTATTCAATACCTATGTTTACTTGTAATAAAATATGAATGCAATGGTGGACCATTGCACATCAAAAGACTCCAATGCACATTCTTTGTTGTTTTTTTGTCTCTTTCAAAACTATGTGTTGTGTCATTCACTTGTCCCCAACTTAAACATGAATTACTCTTTTAAAAACACAAATAACTAAACAAAGAGACCTCGAAAGATGATTTGTATCCATTTAGAAACATGATCATCAAGCAAATTGAATTACAAATGCAAGTAGAGAGATTGTAAAGGAGCTCATAGTTGGTTTTAGATTCGACCCTTAAAACAAGTCATCATCTCTTCTCATCCATGAATGCAAATGATACATCTATGAAGAGTGCCACCCAATTAGCATAGGACACATGAACAACACACATAACTCATCAAAGGGATTGGAACTTGGACATGTTCTAATTACCATTCCTCAACCATAGGACACATCGACAACACACAACTCTCCGACAAGGTTGAAACTTGGACATGTTCTCATCACCATTTATGAACCACAAGGAAATGAAGCTCTTCACAAGAGTGCAAGGAAATAATGTCGGGCTTTACTTTCTCACTCACCCAACCTTTATTACTAATTGATTATTTATCCAATAATTATTATTATGTCTCGGTTGAAAAGTCAAGGACATTTTATTTGATTGTAAATATGTAATTAAAATTTAATAATCATTCAATGTGACACCTTCCATGCTGAAAATGGACTCGTGTGAGGAGAGAGATGACACCTTATTTTACATGGTGGAATAGTTCTAGGATTGAGAGGATGGTACCTTGTTGTGCTCAAGGTTTTCCTATCAAAAGTTTATTGCTAGGAAACTTATTGCTAGAAAAAAATTGAATGAAAATTTTATTTATTAAACCTAGCAATAAATTTAATTATTAAGAAATTAAACAATAAATTATATATATAATTTAAATGGAGTACTAGTTACCGAACCCATTAGTTTTTTATTTGAATTTTAAAAAAAAAAATCAACAAAAAAGGATCCAACAACCCATTTTTTTATTAATTCAAATTTCTATTTTATTTTGCAATATTTCAATTTTTTGAAATTTAAGAATAATTACATAAAGTACATAATTTTTTTATAATTTTATTTATTTAAAAGTCTAGTTGCTGAGAAAGTCATTTGATTGTAGATTCTATGGGTTTTTTTGGCCAAACTATTTCTAAAATTTCCTTTTCTATGGCTATCCTTTTAGGAATTATTTTAAGCTGAACTATAGGACTTGGTACAGTATGTAAATATGAATTGGGATTTTTAAAAAAAATTTTTGGCAATCATCCCTAGGAACATTAAGTCAAATATGGCTATCGACCAGAGGTCGAGAACAACTCTTTAGTCAACCTTGTATATTCCTGGCTACACACTGAAAAACAAATAAAGAAATCTTACAATTTTTACTTTTTTTATTCCCTCACTTCTGGCGATGGAAAGCCCCTAAAGAATCACTTTATTTTCGATTTTTTAAATTTTCGCTTTTTGGCGAAATTTCGCCACTAGTAGAAAAGGCTACCAGGTAGGAGACTTTGGTGCTCAACCGATTTGGTAGATTCTGGTAAGGAGAACGATTCCGGCCGGAACTGCAGGCTAAAAGTGGTGTTGGAATGATCTTCTCGTAAGCCTGATTACGGGACTTGTGTTCTTTCTCGCGGTAAACTTTTGGTGGAGACGTGGAGACTCGGCGATTTGTTGGTAGATTCTGGTAAGGAGAACTATTCCGGCTGGAACTGTCGTTGTAAAAGCGGTGTTGGAATGCTCTTGTTAGTCTGCTGCCTACGGAGCTTGTGCCTGTCGCGCTTCTTGCTCGCGTTCTTCGTCGCACGCGAAGCAGGCAGTTCTTCTTCGTCGTCGCGGCGGCATCGGCACGGATCGGATTTATTCCCTTCCAAGACACGTCCCGATCTTCGATTCCGCATACTATTTTTTTGTAGGGAGGAGAAAAAAAAACAAAAAACAAAACAAAGCAAAACTCGTCCGGAACAGGAAGTGCGATTTTCTGCGAATTGGAGACGTGAGTTTTGAGCTGCATTTGTAGAAGAATTGCGCCGCTGTTGTGTTCGCGTGAGCGAGCAGTAGACATCTGAGGAGAGTCCCCGAATGCCTAACTTCTGTATTGTTGCAAGAGCTTTTTTCCGGAAATAAATATCGTCGAGGCTTAGTTTCTATCTTCCATATCGTTTTTTGTTTGAGGAACCGGAGTTAGGAACCGTTTTCTTGCTCTGGTTGCTTGGCTCGCGACTTGTCATCTGGGGTTGGCCCTATCCGTCGTTGTTGGATGCTGAGGAATTTGAACATCTTGCTTCATGGAGATGGAATTCGTGGTTTTCTGGAGAGGTTAGGTTTTGGTGAGGAGGTTGAGAACAGAGGGAGGGAGGCTTTCTTGTCGTCTGAAGACGACTTGGTGATGGGACTAGGAGAAGCCGAGGAGGAACGGCCAGAGCGGCAGCGGGTGGTGGCTCAAGTTGTAGGGCAAGGGCGGGGCTTGTAAGGCATGACAAAGCAGCGGTCGAGCGCACAGATAAGTGCGGATGATTACGGCGATGATAGCGCAGCATTGACAGCAGGAGGAGGAGGAGGAGGAGGAG
>Ga0116229_10001064_pt1 | contig 41529 bp, 45 predicted proteins | sample S1TSphgellanicum_3_FD_87313 | JGI IMG/M metagenome (GOLD analysis project Ga0116229, IMG submission 87313) | Host-associated microbial communities from peat moss isolated from Minnesota, USA - S1T2_Fc - Sphagnum magellanicum MG | ecosystem: Host-associated > Plants > Peat moss > Unclassified...
GGGGGGGTCAGAGAGCTGGAAACGGTGTAGAAAACAGACTAGGAGGAGGAAACGATGTTCCAGGACGAGTTAGTTTGTCATCGGCTTCGTCTTCAGGCAGACTGCCGCACTCGAATCTCGAATGTTTTCTGGATGTTACAACTCCCAGAGTGAAACCTCAGACTCTGCGAAAGGTACGCTTGCATGATTCTGGAAACCGTTCACAACTGTGTCTGAATTTATAGTCTGAAGCAAGTCTGGGATGCAATGATGTTTATTGTTGCACAGAGGGAAGCTGTCGTCCCTTTCCTAAACAGTAAAGTATTCTGAAAGCTTAGAGCTACTGTTCTTGTGTGCAGTCATGTTTTCGGGATCCTTCTCAGAAGCGGTGTTTTGATCCAGAAGTAACTCCATTCTTCAGTCTTGGAGATCTATGGGACTCCTTTGATGAGTGGAGTGCGTATGGAGCTGGTGTGCCCCTCATGTTACATGGTTATGAGAATGTGGTCCAGTATTATGTACCATATCTGTCTGCTTTGCAGTTGTACACAATTCCTACTCGGAGGCCTCATGTTGCAGCCTACAGGTAAAAAAAAAAAAACTTGGTATCTGCAGCAGTTGCAATTCTTTTGGTGAGTGTGGGTTCTGTTCAATTGTATGTGTATGTTAATGTTGTAAGTGACAGATATTTTTTAACACCTATCCCCAGTCATCCAAGTGCATACCATTACCTTGTACCATATCTATCCACTTTGCAGTTGTACACAATTCCTACTCGGAGGCCTCATGTTGCCTACAGGTCAAGAAAAAACCTTGGTATCTGCAGCAGTTGCAATTCTTTTGGAGATTAGGGGTTTTGTTTGATTGTATGTGTATGTTGATGTTTTAAGTTACTGCTTGCTTTTATACCTATCCTAATCATCCAAGTGCACACCTTTCCCTTGTTGTTCTGCTTAGAATGTCCTGGCTTGCATGCAAGTGACTCATCTTTTTGTCAACTAAGAGGGTTAGGGTTTTTTGAAAGAATGCTCAGGCTTATATGATCAGCTCTGTCATGTCATGTTTCAGAGCTTAGACACTCTGAAAGTTGGAGGTTGTGGTCAGCTTCAGAGTTTACTTGTTACCACCATGCTGGAATGGGCAAAATTCAATTTCAATATTTTCTATGGTGTTGCTGTGTTGCTATGCAGGGCACCTGGGGTGGAAAGTGACGAGGGCAGTGATGCAAGCAGTGATGGTGAAAATGAGAGTTCAATGGGACCAGGAAGGAATCAGTGGCAAGGGCGAGTTCTCAAGAATGCTGATAGTTCCAGCTCATATAGTTCCTTGGGAAGTGGTCCGAGGTTGGAATGCTCGACTTTTGTAAATGGTGATGATGAAGATGTAGAAGTCTGGTCCTATTTTGAGACCAGCCCCCCCTACAGCCGTGTTCCTCTTGTTGATAAGGTGGGTCATGCAAACATCTATTCGTTCTCTCGGGATCAAATGAGCAGTGGCGACAATTTCAGCCTCTGTTCATGAGAGTCAACCCAGTTCAATTTCTGCAATACTGTCAGAATAAAGAACTCTGATTCATTTGTTTTGATCTTCATCATGGATAGTTTTGGTCTTAGGGGCTTCCATGATAGTTTGTGCATTTTATCTTGCCATGTTGTGAAGAGGTGATTGTAAAGCAAATTGTCAGTCTTAACGTCTTTGTGGAGAAATAGTGTTCCAGTTTTAGCAGATTATTTGCACATGAACACTCCCACTGGTCTGTAGCATTGAATGCAGCACAAGGGAGTTACTAGTCAAATTTTCCCTTCTTGTTACGTATCTGTTTTGCATTATCTCTGCATCAAGCAAGAGCTAGTTTTTCCTGGTAAATGGTTGCAGCATGCAGAATTTGTTAGTGGACTACTGTTTCTTTTAGGTGTGTTGATTTGGTTGCTAGATATCAGTATCTATAACCAGATGGTACTGGTGCTGGACTTTCTTTTGCAGATTACAGATTTGTCTCGAGACTTTGAACCACAGTATAATCCTCTGCGGATACTGCGGAGTGTGGACCTCTTGCCCAATAGTTGGCTTTCTGTGGCCTGGTATGTGACAACTTATTTTGCAGACATATGATCCCCACCAACTATTTATGCTGACTGGCATGTCCTGAAAGTTTTCCTTTGTTAGGATTTGTTCCATGGTTCAGAGGCAGGGCTTTAGCACTGCTGGCAGTGTTTTTGATGCATAATTCATACCAAACGGTAGTGCAGATAGTTGTAATGTTCTTGATGTGACAGTTGATTGGTTCTGTGAGCTTCAAAATCTGATAGTCTGTCCAGGTTCCAGGGTCTTGGTTTTGGTAGAGCAGTTCAATATTGTCCATTGTGTAGCATTGCTGATCAATTAGGTTCATTTTTCAGGTACCCTATTTATCGAATACCAACAGGTCCTACATTGCGTGATCTGGCAGCATGCTTCCTCACATATCACTCTCTTTCAACACCCATGAATGGTACTTCAGGTGTGTGGATGAACAAGGCTTTGCATGTTCCAACCTATCCACTGAACTCAGCTGGTGACTATTGTGGTAAACAAAAACATGGGAAGTGTGAAAGCAATAGTTTTCTTACAAGCATTAAATTTGCATTATATGGTTTTGCGGCAGTTGCTTCAGCTTTCTTTCTGGTGGTGGTGCAGAAGGTCATATGATAGAAACTCCTATTCCTGTGATCAATGTGAGAAGTGTTTCCAGAAGACAAGAATGTTAAGAACTCATGTCACTTTTTGCTTGGCTGCATTTTCTGATCATTGTGTTTCTTGCTGGCACAGAAGGGGCTAGGCAACTGCCAAGTTGCAGTGAACCTTGTGATATGCCAACATTGTGTTCACGCGAGACTTCACGATTAGAGCTGCGAGCTTTTGGGCTTACCTCATACAAGCTGAGAGGGGCACTGTGGACATCTAATGTAGAACGTCGCCAGGCCACACTTCTTCAAAACTCTGCGAGTGTACATCTGAAGCAATTAGATGTGGAGCACCCAGACTACATCTTCTTCACCTCACACAGCAATTCTCGACGCTGAGTGTTGGCTGGAAATCCAGTTTGTATCTGCATCCTTTTTGCACTATGGTCAAAAATGCAGCCATGCAAGGTCACTTAAGAATCCTCTCAAACAGCAATTTGTGGAGCTTTTCTGGAAAATCCCTGCCATGATATATAAGCTAGACTGCAGAAAGCAATTTGCATGGCATGATTGGTGTTTTGCAATGATTGGTTCATGTGCTATTTGGTCTGGTTTTTTCATCCTGAAAACCAAAAAAACTGAAAAACTAAAAAAAAAAAAAACCAAAAATTAAGAGAAAAAGCGGAAAAAAATTGCAAAATGTTTGAGATGGTAGGTTAGGAGTTTTGTAGCATCCCTTAGCACATGTACAAGGTAGACAGCTCTGGGACTGAAAGCTTTCCTGGAGATGATTGTTTGACATGTTATTTTATGTCAGAGTGAGAATCAAGTCATTCCTAGGCCAGAAGCTTCCTTTTTTTGTAGTGTGAGTCCAAGAACATTCTCCTGGCTCTTGTGTATGAAAGTACTCGGCACCTTTTTGTAATCTCAGTGTGTCAGACATTTTGAGTTTTTTCACAAGTTTAGGGAAAAAGAGATGTTATTAGAGCTTGTAAATACTTCAAGCATTTTCTGTGGTTGTCAATGTGCAAGTTTTGATGTTCTTTGCTTTCTAATTTTACTCTTTGGGTTGAGAGTATGAGTTAGCTTTTGCTGTACAATTCTGTTTACTGTACTGTGGAGAAGCAAATTGAAAAGCAGTTTTACTTGAAGGCATTTTTGCGGTATTTGGGGACACATGAGATGGCTTCTTGCACTTGTAGCTCTCTTGTAGCAAAATGGGGGCTCAAATGACTTGTGTGGTGGTTTGTAGACAGTCTGAAGTTGCAGCTGTTTGTACTTTTGTTCCAATTGCTTGCTAATTGGCGTTTGATAATTTGCAGCTGTTTGTAGTCTTATTCAATTGCTTGGGGATTAGCATTTTTGGTGATCAGCTGCTTCTCTCTGTTGTACACCCTTGGTTTCCTGCTTTTGAAATTGAATGTCCTCTGTTGACATCCCATTGTGAATATGTTTAGATTCATGGTAGATAGGCCAGTGAGGGAACACTTGCAAACTCACTTGAGGTTGAATCCTGACACATTGTTCCTCTGCTTCTGAACTTCAAAGAACATTTGTAACCCTCAATTTGGTAAAGGAGTGGGGACAATATGTGGTGTTTGGTGTAAGGTTGTTCAGTGTTCGGTGGGTTTAACTAAACAGATTAGGATTTCAAGCTTGAAATCTTTGATTGTTGCATCTTTGCCTTTGGAATTCAAAGAAGTTCTGTAAAGCCCTAGTTGGTGCATCCATCAGGTTTTATACCACTCAATACAGACTAAAAACAAGGAAGATATGGGAACTGGAACTAGAGAGAAGTCTAGAGTTATTTTTTCAAATCTTTTGAAGCAAACTATCATTCATCTTCTTCCTGTGTTTATGAACGTTTGTTTGTAGCCTTCCAGTTTGTGTCCAGGACACAGAAATTGCTCTATTTGGTTAATGAATGAGGAAAATATTGGAAAGTGTTTGGTGATAAGTATGTGTTTCGTGATGAGTAGTTTTACCCTAGTAGTGGATGGCAAAACTTTCTCTCTGCTCATCAAAGACTTTTGAGCTGAAGGGTTTATGTGGAACTGAATCTATGCTAAAGACTATTAGGTTATGGGCTTGATCCAGAGATGACAGGTTTCTGAAGTGTGACTCAGTGCTAAAGCTGCCTGCTTGCTTGCTGCAGAGAGAGGAACTCACACACACATGTGTAGGGTTGCAGAACCAGCAGCAGTTAAAATAGGGAATAATCCATCAATTTGTCACTTTTCGGTCATGGATCCTCATCTATAGACCATGGGTCGAATCTAGAGGTAGGGTGAATGGACTCCCCTCTCTTTAGGACCCACCCCCAATTCCCATTGTCAGATTTGTTGCAAGCAGTTAGTTAGTAGTTGAGTGTGCAAAGACACGATATCATCAGTCCCTGTTACATTTGCCATGTAAATAGGACCTTGATCCTCTCTTTTTGTACTTCCACATCGCCTGGTGATATGTTTTGTAGTTGGGCAAAGGTTACATCAGAATGTAAAAAGCCTTTGAATTAGATTATAAAACTTTGATTGAAAAGCTCGTCAACTTGGGCATGAGTGTTTTTTTAGGTGGGTATTGGGGAGTGAAGAATGGAGGAACAGAATGGATATAACTTGGAATTGATCATGTGAACTTTTTGATTGAACTTTGTAAACTAAGGCATGAGTTCAATTTAGTAAGCGTTAGTTTGAGTTTGTGTGGAAATTCTGCTTTAATGTGTAGTTCAGAATTTTTTTTAAAAATCATGGGTTTTGGCTTTTACAAGTGAAAGAAAGAACCACCAGTTCTGGTTATATCAAAAACCTCAAAGATAAGACAAATCCTCTTTGGAAGGGGAAAAAAAAAGAGATGAAAAAAATACCAAGAGCAAAAAGAAGACAGAAACAAAGAGAATTGAGAAAAAAAATGAAAAAAATGATGGAAGGATTAACCATCCTCCTAATCACAAAAAAGGATTTTGGAGGGTCAATTAATTAATTGAAATTAACCCTACTAATCACCAAAATACAATATTTGAGGGTTGGATGAACTCATTTGAAGGTTGTACTTCATCCAAAATTACACAATATTTGAAGGTTTTATTTCATCCAAAAGCACAACATTGGAAGGATGTACTTCATCCAAAATACAGAACACAGGCAATGTCTCTGCTGCTGGTGGACTTGCTTGTACTCTGCTACATATCCCAGTTGCCACTGGTGACGAAGAAGATCTCTCTAACTGCAATTGCAACGAGAGAGGAAACGAGACCAACAGGAAGGAAAGAGAGAGAGAGAGAGAGAGTGTGTGTGTGTGTGTATTTTTTTGTGGGCAAAAAGAAAGAGAGGATCTGTTCGAACTGAATTGCTGCAAGTACGATCCATGGATCAGCAGCAGCAGCATGAGGATGACGACGACACGCTCAAGTGCCGCGACCTGGCGGGCCTGCACAAGTCCTTAGTGCAAGAAGCCCAGGTGCTGCATGGGCTGGTGTGCACTATTGTCGCGTCAAGAGGAGAAGCAGAGCCCGCGACTTTCAAGAAAGCTGAGGCCATTGTAAGTAATTTCCGCATGTCTCTCTGTCTCTGTCTCTCGCTGTGTCTCGCTAAAAAATTTGTATTGCCAATTTCGGTTTTTCTGGGTTTCTTTGCCGCATTTTGGGTTTAGGGTTTTGAGTCTTGGGATGGTGATTCACGCTGCATTTCATTTTGTTTTTTGGGTGTGGTGGCGGGATCCGTGTAGATAGAGAAGTATCAGGAGCAGGGACAATTGCTGGAGCCGCATTTGGAAAGCTTGATCACTCCTCTCATGGGCATTATACGCGCCATGGTTACGAAAGTGGACAGCGGCCAGTTGAGCAATGCGCAGATGCTGGTTAGTTGAAAATATTTGGCTCATGAGCAAAGCAAAATTTCTTAAGCATTTGGAAATTATTTCAACAAAAAGCGACAAAGAAGAATCGAAGCCTCAGAAAACCCTAATTTTTGCACAGCCCTAACTTTTGCACGAGAAGGAGGTACCCAGGCACACTGGTTGCTGTAGGGAAATGCGGTTTTTGCCACATTGTCTCCAGCAATTCGGAATCAGAGAATGTACCTATGCTCAGTCAGCGTGAAATTGTGGACCTTTGTGCTTCACTTAGGTTTCATGACCTGTTCCATGCAGATTGTGAAGAAGCTATGTCGCATTGTGCATACTCTGATCACAGTTTGTGGCTACAAGACAGTGGTGAAGTTCTTCCCTCATCAAGCATCTGATTTAGAGCCCACTGTGGCCTTGCTTGAGCAATGTCACCGCGAGGTAATGCCATTCCATCATAACATTTAGCTGCCTTAACAGTAGTGTTTTGTTCTCAGAGGTGCCCAATTTTTGTGAAGGCTGATGGCAGAATATGTTGATTGCATGTCATGACAGGTGACGGTCGGCAGCATCCTGAAGGAAGAGAGCACTGGTGATTGGGAGACCAAATGCACCTTGCTGCTTTGGCTTTCAATTCTGGTGCTGATACCATTTGATATGGCATCAGTTGATACAGCAATGGTGGAGCCAAGGGCATCCAATGCTGGGGGAGAAGAAGAACAGACGCCTCCCTTAGTGCAAAGAATGGTCAAATTGTGCACCGAACATCTCTCAAACCCTGGTCCAACAAGAGAGATGACTGGTGTGCTGCTGTCACGACTCTTGACACGACCAGACATGCAAGGCACCTTGAAGGGGTACAACTTTTTCTGTTTGACAAACACCGCATTCTTCATCTCAGACCATCTCTGCTCTCCTTCCCTATTTGATCCTTTTTCTTTTTACTTGATTGTGGGATTGCAGTTTTATGGCTTGGACGCATCAGGCCCTTGCAACCACACAGGATGGAATGATGGGCGTATTTTTGGTGCCTGGCATTATTGGAGCTCTTGCTGCCATCTTTAAGGTTGGCTCTCCTCATACCCTCTCTTCTTGCCTAGTGCCCTGATGGAACCTGGCACAATGCTTCACAGCCTTGTTGCCTTCACTGATTTGTCTCTTGGTATTGTCCCTTTTGGACACTTGTGTTCAGTTCTTCAGCAGTTAGTTGCCTTCAGTTGTTATCTGGTTTCTTCTGCAGTGAAGACATATGTGGAAGTGAATTTCTGTTGCTGTACATGTTTCATAACAGTCATACACTCACTGCTCTGTAACTTTCTCTAGATCAAAGCTTTCCAATTAAGAGGAATTATCTGTCATGGTACTTGCCCATGTGAACCAAAGCCAGTCTTTCCACAGCTTGAAGTTCCTCAGATTTGACTCAAGGGATTGGATGAGCCGATTCTGGGGTTGATGGGCTGCATAAATGACACCACAGATTTTTGCAGTATTTTAGCAACCAGCTGCAGTAGTGCCTCCTTAGATGAGAGGCTTTCTTATAATGAGATGTTCACAAGACATAAACTGGCTAAACAGTTCCAAATGAATTCTGACCTTGTCTCACAAGTAGATGTAGTTGGTTGACTGTGCCAGAATTGTTGATGAATTGTATCACTCATGCTGTGTCTTGGAGCTTGATGGTTCATTTCCTTAAATTGAGAGTCATCCAAGGACATTGGTGTCAATAATTTTCAAGCTGATTGATCATTTTTGTGGTCATATTTTCTTGGCTTTCCATTGAATTCTACAGTCTTGATTGTTTTGTTAGGCATTGTAATCCAATTGGGAACTTCATGCAGGAGCTTGATACACTCCGTTTGTTTGGTGCTTTCGTTGAGTGATTTTTTGATTCCAAAGGGCAAATCTAAGCTCTCTTTTGTTTATGAAGATGCTTGGATCTAAGTCTTCTGCTTATTGTTACCATTCAGAGCTTGATGGTACCTGCAAAAGGCCCCAGAAGGTGCAGTTTTATGTGGATATTCCTCATGTGAAATTGATAAGCACTTTGTTTTAGAAGCATGAGCTATTATACACTACATTTATTCTGGCCAGACAAGACTGCCAGATGATTGACATAGCTCATGCTTCTAAAACACTCTGCATCCTGACTGGGAAATTGCTTTGGTACCCTTGCAACTGGTTTTAATTGCTTATGGAATCTTGTCAGAATTCTCCATCTGCATATGTATGAGCAAACTCCATCTGGTGTAGTACCATGAACCAACTGGATTTTGCTTTTGTAGTGTCCTTATTCTACATTATTGCTGTCAAAGTTGTTTGCAGGGTGTAAATATGAAGGTAGGATATTCTAGAACCCGAAGAGTGCATGGTTCCTGGGTCAAACTTGTTCGGCACCCAGAATACTGCATGAGCTAGCCTCCTTTTGTCAAGTACAATGTGAGATACTAAATGCTTCCCCACTCCTTTTTCCTCTTTGTGGCCCACTGAAATTCTCTCCACCTAATCCATGACATGTTCCTGAGAAATCCTAGCTTGATATTGCTTCAACATTGTACCCATTGTTTGGGGCTGATGAAGGTGCTGTTGGCAGCAATCACAGCTCAAATGCATTACCTTGTGGTGTAAATTGACTATGAAAGCTGCAAGGTTGCATTTGATCCTTTTGTTGTTTAATTCCTGGTTCTGTCTTCATTTCCTTTTGTTTACATGCATTTTGGACCCTTGATTTCCAGGAGAATGGGTTTATGTTTCTATTCTCTACAAATTATACAACAGTCGTGGAGTGTAATCCTGACTCACATGCATACGCTGAAGAACCTTAACATGATTTCTGTCATTAATTGCTTTGCAAGGTTGGAGGGCGGGACATGTTACTGAATGTTGCTCCAATGGCATGGCAAGGAGCACATGATTTAGCTGGTTCTCAAGCAGCCAATCGCAGCCCTTTACTGCGGAAGTTATTGGTGAAGTTAATTCAGCGGATTGGTGTTATGTACCTCCCCCCCCGGATTGCCTCATGGCGCTACATGGTACTTGCTTCACTCACAGCTTGTCAATGTAGTTTGCTCTCTCTTTCTTGACAATTGTGTCTAGTGACCTATTGTGGCAATTGCAGCGTGGCAGTCGGTCTCTTATTCAGAATTTGGAATCAGTCAGTGGAAACATGCAACTCCCACTGGGGGATACCTTGCCACGGACTGAAGCTGCTTCCATCTCTGAGGATCTTCCTGCAGAAAAACTGTGGAGCATTGGAAGTGCTAGAGTTGGCATTGAAACTCAAGATGAGGATGTTGAAGTGCCTGCTGTCATGGAAGAAGTTATTGAGCAACTCCTGAGTGGCCTCAGGGACAAGGTACAAAATCACTTTGCTGGATCTTTGACAGCTTATCCAGATAGTGGCTGTTGTAGAATTTGTGTTGAATGTAACTTTGATCCTCTCTTTTCTCCTATATGGTAACAAAGAATTTTCAAGAACAGAAATTGAAAATTAGAAACAACTGTTAAGGACCTGAAAGCTGAACTTTTAGTATGCCAAGCCACACTAGTGCTATTGATTTTATTTACCTGAAGCGGGCTTTCTTGTACTGGCTTGGGTGGCTGTTTACTTAGGACACAGTTGTGCGCTGGTCAGCAGCCAAAGGTGTGGGAAGGGTGACTGCTCGCCTCAGTCTTGCATTTGCAGATGATGTGGTTGCTTCTGTCCTTGAGCTTTTTCGTCCCACTGAGGTACTTGTTCCTTGACTTAACTTGAGTAAATTCTTTGGGCTGTCATTCCTCTTCGCTGTGTCTTGTGCTCTCCACCTGCTTATTCTTCTCGAGAGAGCTTGTAGGGAATGTTGTATCTTTGTCCAGGGTACTGCACATATCCAAAGAGTGGCTCTCGTTTTGATTAGCTAATCCCTAATTGTTTCTATTAGAGTTTTGAAACCTTTCAGGCCACACCTATCTCAACCTAGCTTATGCTGAGGCATGAATTTTACACACCACTTTGTAAAGAGATTTCCAGACCAATTCCAAAAGCTTGTGCAACCCATTCTCAAGGTACGGCCATGAAGGATGATGACCACAATTCAGTCACCTTTGTCAGGGCACTGTTGCTTTTCCTTGAATTCCTCTTCAACTTTCCAAAAAACAGGGTGCAGGGTCTTTTGCCCTGGGCTACCCAAAGCACAGTTTTATGAGTACAGCCTCTCCCTTTTCAAAGCTGGTTTGGAATAGTGCCTTTGGTGTTTCCTTTCTCTTTGCTGCTACCTGGAAAATCTGAACTCTACCTTTTTCTGTCTGACCAGAAGCAGAAATGGCATGACCCCTGTCAAGGTGTTGAGGCAGTTCAGGAACTGAAGGTTCTGTTGTAGGGCCAGACATTGATAAGAATGGTTGAACCTGATGTTCAGGGAGATGGAGCATGGCATGGGGGATGTCTTGCCCTGGCTGAGCTTGCACGTCGGGGTCTTTTGCTGCCGGAACGTCTCCCAACAGTGGTCCCTGTTATTGTGCAGGTAATGATCCCCCTTGTTCCACCCTCCTTGATTTAGACACTGGCTGCATTGACAGTTGAGGTATTTCATACACAGCATGTGGGTTGGAGAAGGGAGGTTGTCTAATTAGGACTTCCTCCACTCCCTACATTTCTCTTTCTCATGGTTGCTTCATTAAATTGTATTTCTTTGTAGTGTCTGAGTTTATGAAGGCAACCGAAAACTATGACATAAGAGTGACCAAAATTCTGTTCATAAACAGGCACTTCACTATGATGTGCGAAGGGGACCTCACAGTGTTGGATCACATGTCAGAGATGCAGCTGCATATGTTTGCTGGGCATTTGTCAGGGCCTATTCTTCTTCTCTTATGATTCCTCATCTTAAGATCCTGGCTCCTGCTCTCCTCACAACCGCTTGCTATGACCGGGAGGTCCAATTCCAACTTTTTAACATTCAATTCACATTCCATCTTCAGCATTTTGTGTAGAATGTTGGGAAATGCTTTGGAAAGTTATTCTGCATGTCCTGCAACAATCAGCTTGCTTGATCTCCCATTTGAAGCTCTGTGCCTGGTTGTCAATAATTGCACATGTGCCCAGCAGGTAAACTGCAGAAGAGCAGCTGCAGCAGCTTTTCAGGAAGGGGTTGGAAGGCAAGGTGATTTTTTGCATGGAATAGACATTGTAAATGCAGCTGATTACTTCTCACTTGGGACACGCTCAAATGCATATCGTTCTGTGGCGGTTTTCATAGCCCAATATGAGGAGTATAGGTTGCCATTGATTCAAGATCTCTTGACTACCAAAATTTGTCACTGGGTATGTTTGCAGGACCCTGTCAGAGATTTCTGAGTTTTGGTCTGTTTCTAGTAATCTTTCCATAGAACCTCTAGGGTCTTATGTAGTGTTTGTGTACTGTTGCATGGACAGCATCGTTGCCAGAAATTTGAACTGGATACAAAGTGTTCCTCAGTTGACCCTTTTTGATGTAAATTGTTGTAGGATAGGTCACTCCGTGAATTATCAGCAGAAGCTCTTGCAGCACTTGTGAAGTATGATGCTGCCTATTTTGAAACTACTGTAATGGGCATGGTCTTACCCTCCACTCTCTCAACAGACCTGAGCCTCCGGCATGGTGCCACCCTAGCTAGTGCTGAAGTTATTCGAGCTTTGCATGAACACAAATATCCCCTCACACCAGGTATGCTGCAGAAGAGGGGCAAGGAGCAAATTAATGCATACAACCCGAATTTCAGCAGGTTGCACTATTGAGGGGCCTCATCACTTGTTGGCAATGTTTCGTGGGAATAGAGAAGTTCTGCACTTAATGTGGTTGTCCTTTGAAAACGTTCTGGGAATCTGATCATCAAGTATTATGTTTTTGGACAGAGAGGGAGAAAGCTGTTGCAGGCATGGTGCCAGCAATTGAGAAGGCCCGTTTGTACCGTGGAAAAGGAGGGGAAATAATGCGCTCTGCTGTCTCACGTCTTATTGAATATACTGCACTAGTGGAGATCCGTCTGTCTCCAAAGATCCAAAAGATTCTTCATGACTCTCTTGATGAGAATCTGAAGCACCCCAATGCTGAAATTCAGGTGGGTTCTTCAGTTCTCTTTGAGCTGTGAGTGAGCTTTAAAAGTGTTTCTCTCTCTCCCTTTCTCTCATTTGTATCAACATTCATTGCACATCTTTCTTTTGAGTGCAAATGTAGCATCTGCACATTGTACTGTGAGTTGAGTTTTCTTGGCATTCTTTCATCCATGCTGTGTGCAGGCATGTGCTGTGGCAGCCCTCCGAAGGTTTGTGCGTAGTTATCTGCTTCCAGCCAATGCTGCAACTGTTGCTCGAACAACAGCAAAGTATATCACCATGCTGAAGAGTGATCCAAATCCAGCTGCAAGACGAGGTGCTGCACTTGCATTCAGTGCATTACCTTATGAGCTGTTGGCTCCATTGTGGAAGGATGTGCTGGATGCCCTTTGTGCTGCCACTTTACCAGAGGTGAGCATGATTTACTTTTGCACTCATCAACTGAACATCAACATTACATAAAGAATGAGTATTTTTCTTGATATGTTTTATCAGGTTGTCTATTTTACATCTCTTAATTGTTGTCTTCAAACTCAACTGGTAGCCTAGTGGTCACATCACTTTATCATACTTGCTTCTGTCTTGCCATTGGGTGACTCCTACTTGTTGACCAGTTAGTGTCAACAGTCACTAACAGGAAACAAAAAATGTTTGTAAGTTCAGGAAAGGCTAGAGGACCAGGATGCAGAGACCCGTGTGAATGCAGTTCGTGGCTTATCGGCTGTTTGTGAGATTCTCTTCAATGGCTCAGTGGAAACACTGCCAAGTTTACACAAAGACACTGATACTGTTACAAGTCTGGGTTTGTCACTAGCTTTGGTGGTGAGACGTCAAGTGATGGATACTCTGTTCAATGCTTTGGATGACTATGCGATTGATAACCGAGGTGATGTAGGTTCCTGGGTTCGAGAGGCAGCAATGGAAGGTTTGAAGATGTGTACTTTTCTCCTTTGTTTGAGTTGCCAAGAGAAGAACACAGCACCAGTTGTTGAAATTGCTTCCAAAGGTGCAATTGAGTCTGCTGGAGTAACTTGTTGCGCCTTTGATCGAACCAAGGAGCAGGAAAGCTTGGATAGAAACTCTACAGAGTGCGACAAGCCCAATGGGCACCTATCAATATTTGATGTGGATATTGCAAAACTGGTGGTTGGAGGTTTGGCAAAGCAGGCAGTAGAGAAAATTGACCGAGTACGTGATGTAGCTGGGCGGACATTGCAACAGCTGTTGCACAGTGAACATGTCTTTGTCCCCTTCATTCCACATAGAGCAGAACTAGAGCAAATTGTTCCTAAAGACACAAACCTCAACTGGGCTGTAAGTACACTAACTAATTGGTTTCAAACTCTCCCAACCTTCATGTTTGCACTTGCAAGGTAGACTGGAGACTGGAATGCAGGCTGCAGGGGTCTAAAGTCTACACACCCAAGTTTCTTTTACTAGTTTACTGTCCGTCTATAATTAGAAAGTGATCATATAAATTTTCCAAGTGAGGTTCCTAGTGGCTCGAGCACTTGTTTGTCAAAAGAGTGATCAATCTGTGAAGGGTCCTTATCAATACAGGAGTTCAGCAATTGTCTAAGTTTGTGTTTCTCTGTATGCTTCTCCTTTTAATTTTGGCTGTTGGATTGACATTGACAGTTCTTATTATTGGAACTTGCTTGCAGGCTCCTGGAGATTCGTTCCCAAGGCTAGTGCAGTTTCTGAACTTCCCAGAGTATCGCCTCTTTGTCTTGTCAGGAATTGTCATTTCTGTTGGGGGTCTTGCAGACTCGCTTGGCAAAGTGTCGTCTCAAGCTCTTCTTGATTTTCTTCAAGCAGCTTCTGTTGAAAATCTCAATGGAGCTTCAGGTGACATTCACATTAGTTGGCTGGGAGGTGAATTGTTGCACGTGTTGAAGAATTTTGCCAGGAATGACAGGGTCATTATTCCAGCACTAAAGGTGTTCATAATCTCTGTTCCAGTTTATTGATATTGTTGAAGTCTGAATTATCATGCTCTCTTTCTTCCTGAGCCATAAGGTTACACTGCCTTGACCAACAAGGTTGTCTATGACTATTGAGTAGGATTGTCATGTCCCTGATGATGACATTTTTAGTGACATCATTTCTATGCCTAGTTGACATGTTAGTTATGTGGAATATTTGCAAAAGTATTCTGGGGTTGCAGACCAAATAAGACAAGCTTACTATCACCTTTAGGCCTGTTGATCGAAGAGACTTATCCTGAAATAATGGTGTGCATGTCTACAGACTTTTGATGTATTGTTTTGCAAGGGAATCCTCACTGCATCTCAGGTTGGTTGCCCTACCCAGTCCAGAGTCACTGGGGAACTGCAATCTGGTTCCCACACTTGAGTGGAATCAGCAGCACTCTACATTTGTGTTTATGAGAGGTTGTGTGATAGATGTACAATTTATTGAGGATTTTTTGCTACTTGGGATGCCATTGCATTAGATTCATATATTGTTGCTTGTCATGTGAGTGAAGGGAGACATTGAGTGACAAGTTAAGACTTCGGAGACCAATTCATGTAAGGCCTCTTTGTACCTTTTGCAGCCACTTGATTTGCAATTTTCAAAGGAGGTATTGGAACATGTGAAAACCGAATTGCATGGGTGCAAGGATGTTGCAAAGCTCTTGGCAGGCATCAATGTGCTAAGTCATTTTGCATTGTGGCCGGAGCCTGCCCGAAGCAATGCAATTGGACAACTGCTGACTTTACTAAGCTATCGTTATCCCAAGGTACTGACTTCAACTGCTTTCAAGGATGGAGATATTTTTTTCCCCTCTTATGATAAGTATATGTGTTGCTTTAATGTTACCTCTATCTATTGCTCACATTGAACACTAACCAGTGTAATCTGTATGGCTTATGGTGACAGGTGCGGAAAGTTTGTGCAGAGCAGGTTTATTTGCTGCTAATTCAACGTGGTGATGAGCTTGTAGGGAGTGAGGCTGTTGAAATAGGGCTAGAACTCATAGGTGAGACTGCATGGGATGGGCCTATGGAAGGCATCAGGGAGAAGAGAGAAACACTTTTCAGCCTATTCCACTTACAGAAACCAGCATCCTCTGAGAAACTGACATGTGCTGCTGCTTCCCAAGGGCAGAAACAGGGCTATATGGATGAAAATGAGTCTTATGCAGCTCTGATCAATGCTGAGGAACAATTCTAGCTCCAGCCAAGACAAATGCTTTTGGATCTAAGGTTAGTGCTGAGGGTTTGATGGCTGGAGGCTTGCTGTCTATGGTTTGCTAACTCTACGAAGTGGGGTGGGCAAGTTGTTGAACTTGTAGGCTCCCTCCACTTGACTCAACTAGTCCATTTTGATTTAGTTAGCACCTGGGCCTGGGGATATTTGCCTTGGTATTTCACACTGAGAATTATCCCTTTCTTTTTAAGGTCAGATGTATGTGGCAGATTAGGATGGAACAGATTCTGGACAATATGTCTGCTCATGTCCTTTCAGTGGTTTTCAGTCCATTCCTTTGTGCAAAGCAGCCAGTGCTCCACAGAGGCTGGAGTATGATTACTTAAGTGGTTCTGGAGTATGAAAGATGTTCAAAAAATATGTGAACCTTCCTCACAAAGATGTAACTTCATGTGGACATGTTCTCAGTTCTCACTACCTTTCAGTTGACAATAACACAGGTGCTTATTCAATGATATGTAAGCTTGTCCAAATTTCTGATTTAGATGGCTATCTTCTTTGTGGGTTCTCTTTTCCTTTGGGTAAGTAACCCAGAGACTTGTTTTGAATGATTTCCTTAGTGGCTGTACAAGTTATTTTGGTTATTATTGTACATCTACCCAGTAAAGGAGACTGGAGAAAAATAAGTACTTGTTTTGCACTTGTTGGCCTTCTATTTTCATTACTCTAATTGTTTGTTGATGATTATGCATCTGCCAGAATTTTTGTGTAGGTTATAACACTAGGGTGGGGGCATTCTCAAAATAAGGGTCGTAGGATGAGGCAATAGCTGAGTATGACCCTGAATTTTGGGAATGTTCCCCAACCATAGGCTTTACCTATCATAATGCACAAGGAAAGATTTGTAAATCACAAGGTGTACAAATGAGAGGGTTATTATGCCTACTCTTCAATAGTGGCAGGGTTCTTAGACCGATTAGGAATAATTTCCCACCCTTGAGGAGGCATTATATCCCTCCCAATTTCTAGGAGGGAGAATCATGGATATAAGGTGCCCTCCACACAGCCTACAAATTTTCTCTGAGTGCTTTACAGCACCCAGAAGAGAGATTCTTTCCATTTTCATCCCCCACAGAGGGCTAAGTTTTGAACTTTTGAACTCTAGATTATGTAGCTACACCAAAAATCTTTAGGCCTAAAGACAGTATTCATAGAATTCACGTAAACCAAAGAAGTTAATAACTAAAGTTTTAAGTACATGAGAAGCACACAATATATTTGGGGTTTACTAATCACTTCCTCCAGGATGGATATCTTCAATGCAGGTCTACCTACTGTGGTGCACTACACATTCAAACAGAGGCTAACAAATAAGTGTCAGCCAAGACAACTTGTGCATAGAGCTAATAAAATGAAAAAAAGACAAGAAATAAGAGAATGGTGAAGAGGGAGAAACAAGAAGATTAGGGCGGTACAGCTCAAGCCTTCCACAAAGGTGAGTACAAGAGGAATCCACTATGCCAGGGGTGACAAAAGGCCAGAAATCAGCAATCCCCATCAAAAAGATATGCTAGAAGTCAACAACTACATGCCACATGCAATTCACGTGGAGTTACTGACTGAGATGCCAATCAAGGCAACCTATTATAATCTGTACACTGGCAAACTGTAACTTGACCATATAAATTTTTAAAGTATAACTGTGCATAGCTCTTCTACTCCATTATATACCCTAATCATTATATGTGACAAAATCCTCAATGTATGCATCTGACAATTGCTCTCCAGCACCTTCATTAATCCGATCACTAATCACCTTCAAAATGGGCTTTCTGGTCAAACTCTCATCCTTATTATGGCGCAAGTATTCATTAGCTTCTTCAGCAATTTCTAAAACAAGCCCAAACTTATTATTAGATTGTGCAAGAAGATTCTCGACATCAACCAGGACCTGTCTGTTACACTCCTTGATCATTCGCTCTTGCACTTCAAGAAATGACAGTGTTGGATATTTCTCATCTAATCTTGGATCCTTTCTTCCCTGCAAGCAGACCACAAAAAATAAAACATATGAGGTCAGCTCTTATGTTTAGGAGATTGGACAGTTGGTGATTCTTAAGATGCAGTAGTAGTGATTTCTGCAGTTTGGATTTCAGTCGACTTCCAGGCAATGTCCTCTAATTTAAACCATCTCTGGAAAGAAGCCTTTGATGGTTGTCAGTTTCAAGACCATAACATACCCCTTTTCGACCCTTTCTTTTGCTGCCGATACTTCCTCCACCCCCACATTTAATTTCTGGACAGGCTCCACTCTGCATTGCAATTCACCATGTACAAAATTTCATGAGAGTTCTTCTAATAGCCTGAAGTAGCATGCCACATTAGCTGGCCCCTGAATTGCCACATTAGCATCTGTTTCCTAACAGTTGAAGGCCTCCTGATTTCATCTCAAAACTCAAAGTTCTGTGTTGACAAACTGCAGTTACAACTTCTGGTTTCAAAGAAGGTTTAATCTCAGCAACACATTGAATTGGAACATCCATCCTACAAAGTCAAAGTGTCCATATTTTCTGGAGTACTGACTCATTGTAGTCAGTATCTCTCAAAAGCACACATTGCAAATCCCTCACATCACATATTATCTGTTTCCAATCAAAAAAGGTGTTCTTTACTTAAACCCTTGGTTTGTGAGAATAATGCTGCTCTTGAGATGCTTGATAAAAAAAATGGAAGAGAAAAGATAAATCATATCACATACCACCACAATGTCATCATCCTTGTCAAACTCCTGTAATACTTTCTTCACAGACTTATATGTGCTGATCCCTGTTCAACAATGTTGCAACACATAAAGAGGGGCATCCAATGTGCAAAAAACTGGCCACAAAAAACTTAAGCATAGAATTGTGTGAAAAGTGCAGTTGAAACCAGATTTCAGACACAAACCAACTGGAGATGAGAGCTCGATGACGATGATAAAGAGAATTTTGAAATTCTTCAACTTGTAAGCTGCAGTCATACCATTTGTGCCTCCTGAGGAAAAGGAGTTCTTGGGAAAGTGCAAGCAAGTATCTGGGTCCATTTCTGCCAGGCATATAGTATGTTACCTGAACCTTCCAGATGGCCTGCTGCAAACTCCCTTGCTGTCCTGCTCACATTTCCAGAGACAGATAGATACACCCAATAAAGTTAAAAAACTAGCCCTGAAGCCAGTGGTGAGAAAAACACAAACAATGAAATCAAGCTCTAGTAACAGACTATGTCACCAAAGACAAAGAGCTCATTGCCATCTGTCTCATACCATTTCATGTACCATAACTCACATGCTTTCTATCAGCGAGAACCCTAAACACCATGAGAGAACATTGTGCCTGCTTCTTTCCAGGGTCCACCCGCAACTATTGAGTCTCAAGGAGTATGACATTATGCCTAGGTCAAATCCCAAACATCTAACTTGCATGTCAGGGTGCAGATTTCATTATCGGTTTACCCTAAATTCCAGACAAACTGTAAATAGAATCATTCTGCTGCATATCATCAAGGTTGAAAAGGGTTGGGTTTAGGGTTTAGGGTAACCCTAATCAAGGCAGCAAAGTTGAAACCTGTGTCTTAACCTAGTCATAATAATGTGGCAGCAACTATGTAAAACTCATATCTAAAAAGATATCAGTCGCTGCTTCAGGGAGGAATACAGCAACAAAGTCACATTCTTCAACTGACTCTTCTTGGTTGAAGGCATCATCAATCATATCATGAAAGTTGAAAAGGGTTGGGTTTAGGGTTTAGGATAAACCCTAATCAAGGCAGCAAAGTTGAAACCTGTGTCTTAAGCTAGTCATAATAATGTGGCAGCAAACTATGTAAAACTCATATCTAAAAGAAATTGGTCTCTGATTCAGGGAGGAATTCAGCAACAAAGTTGAACACCTGTGTGACATTAAAAGAAGGCATCCAACTGCTTCTTCTGTACACACAGACAATAATAGCCTAAAGAAGTGGAAGAAAAATAAAAGTAACACACCCACCAGTTCCACAATTCAACAACTGTAGCAGAAGCAACAACAACCAAAACTTCTTCTTCTGCTTCAATTGGTGCAACTTACACAATCTCCAGTAAAGTTGCGGTACTCACAACAAGTAGACGAGAACAGGACCAAGATAACTAAGTGGACACATAAACAGTACAGCAAGCAATGGAGGGGAAGAAAAAGAAGGGGGGGTGTGGAGGGGCAGCAAAAACACATTTACCTTCTGAGTCTGTGTCGGTTGCTCGTCCAAGAAGCGCCATCTGAAAGCTTTGTCGAAACAAGGACAGACCTGCCTATCCGCAAAGATGCAATACAGGGGAAAATTCTAGAAGGAGAGGGAATGCCATGGGCATTATGACCTCCGCACAGCAGAGGAGGAGGAGACAAAAGCACTTGAGTACAATGCAGTGATGGAGCAACAATAGAACACCCAACAGCAGCAGATGACGAAGCGTTCAACAAAGTCATGGTCATCATCTGCACCACCGGAAGATTGCAACGCTGCAGCGCTGTTCCCTATTCTAAAAACCAAACCCTAAAAAAAAAGAAAAAAGAAACAAGACCACTCATCACTGACCACCACAGAGCTCCTTCTCTTCCACTCCGCCAAGAGACTGACCGGTCCTTTCTTTTTTCATAACCGGCCTGGTTGGTTTTTTTATGGGCTCCACATAGGGTATCAATATCAATAGGGTTTTTATTAGTTGTTGAACTTCATAAAACAACTAGCATTTCTTGCATGATCTAAACACAGGTCCTGTGAAATGTAGAACATCTTTAAGGTTTTGTCTTTTTGAGACTTTTTTGCATGGGGATGTGATACTTAATTTTTTTGGTTGTTGTTTCTTCATGAAGTTGACAACAATGGCATCTGGCACGAGGGGGTGTTACTGCTTTGATGAATCTTTTGTTCTTAATTTGTTGTTGAGTTTGTGTGATGGCCAATAAGATTTTGTGTGGAGGCTTTGAATGGAGAAGCAAGCAATTGAGGATGGAGATAAGGAATGTCAATGAAAGATTTTAGTGGGGGAGGTTTTGGAGAGGACTTCAGTGAAGCTAAAGTGCATATCTTTAGGCTTGTGTTTGTTATTGTCTTGATTCTAAAAGAAAGCATTATATCCAAATTTTCTTATTTCATTGCATAGGAAATGTAAAGTTGAAGATTGTAGAATAGAATGTAGGTGTTGATTCTTCTCCTTGACCTAGGACTAGAGAATGGAATTGCCGACAACATCTAAAAGTCACTGCCTAACAAGTCCCACATTTGAGCACATGGGGCTAGGGTTTATGTTTTGTGATGAACTATGAAGAAAGGGAATTGTTGTGTTTTGGGTTTGGGTGGAAATATTGTTATCAATGGAGGAGAGAATTTAGGTTTTAAGGTTTTTTGAATTTGGATTTGCTCGATTATGGGATGATACCCAGCAACAAACAAGAGATGTGAATAGGAAAAAGTTTGATCCAGTTTTCTGGTCATAGTCATCGAGGCATATCAATGTCTATCTATTTTGTAAATGATGGTAGCTTTGTTGTGTGTTGGTGTCAAATGAAGTGTTGGAAACCATGTTTCAACAACCTCTTGAATAAAAAGGGAACAACATTGTTGTGTGAATTATTCATATTGATATGTAATGTTATTGTTAGGAGCTATTTACTAACATCCTCCTTTTTGGTTACACTTGAATTTGAAAAAATATGTCAAAATCGAAATTACAAGGTTTTTAAATGAAAAGAATTGGACTAAAACCCACATTGAAAAAACCTGCAAATTTTCTTAAAGAATCAAAATCAGGATCAAAGGTTCTTTTCAAAATTAAGAACCACACAACACTAATAACTGGCTTTTATGCATAAGGGTCGGCTTTCAAATACCTGCTTTGAAAACCTCTAGTTATACTATCCAAGTGAGGCATGTTTGATGGGGATTTTTAAAAAGTTTATTTTAATGGCCTTATTTTCAAGAATGAGATTACACATTTGACAATGTGTTCTAATAAAGTACAAATTATCGACTATGTTATTTGGCAAATGTGGGCATCCAAAGTACAACATGATAACAAAAAGGGTGATCGCTAAAAAAACATGTAGGGTTAAGAAATTAAGAACCAAATGGGATAGAATACAAAAAACCCTCAAGGTCAATTTTTTTATTTATTAGAAACAATACCTCATTTGAAAAGGTCTTGTCAAGTCTTTACAAAACACATTCTAAGCAAGGTAGGTTATCCTACTAGTGACAAGTAGGTTATTAATAACCTACCCTTTGGATTCTTGTTGATAACCAATCAATCTCTCAATAACATACCAACATTGGTCTTGGCCAATGTTGTTGGGCAAATACCAAGTTAAAACCTCGGTGTGTAGATTTGTGTTGGTCCTAATGTGAAATGAAATGGGATGGGATGTGATCTTCACCGAATTGAATACTTAATGGATGAAAAGTGGATTGTGCAACACAAAACAAAAGACAAAAGACAACCTGGGAGTGGATAGTTGAAAGATTTTCCTTCTTTTTAATTTTTGGAGTGTGAATGTTTGTTTGATGTAAGTTAATGGCATTAGAAAAAAAATTGGTGTGCATTGTGAGAGTAATTTCAAGATGATGGAGGAACCAATTTCTTGTTTAATGTTTTTGATGGTCTTTTGGCAATGGTGGACTTGGTGATAGGTGTTGGTGGCAAAATCCAAGCATGGGGACACAATAGAGGGGATAAAAGGCTAAATGTTTGAAGAGTTAAGTACTTCTTTTGCTTTGGAGTTAGGGATTAGCAATGTTGTTGCAATATGTGTTGGACATTTGAGTATTGATTAGATAGTCAAGAAGAATGTTCATGGTCAAGAAAAAACCTAGTTCTCTCCAACTATTTTTCTTTTCCATCATGCAATGGAATTGATACATTAAACATTTATAGAACAAGAAGACATGAACAAATGTGTATGTTTGGTGGAAATGATGAAAATCCACAAGGGACTAGAAGGCTTGTCTAAGTAAGGCATCATGGAAGGATTGGTAGGGAATGTGAGTGGGAAATATAGAACTTATTTGTTGGGGAAAAAATATTCGTACATTGGGAATTATGGGATGGTTATGTTCCACTAATTTGGGGCATAAGGGAACACATTGTGAAATGTCTATAGCTAGAACTTTGGTGTCAAAATTTCTTGAGTGAATTTGTTGGGGTGAAATGGGTTGAAAAATAAAGCCCTATAAATAGTGAACGTCAAGTGAGATAATGATAGCCTAAAGAGAGTGGTTTAGAGAGATCTAATCCACCAAGTTTGCATATCTTGTCATGTTTCCTCAATAATTTAAAACTATTGATTAAGCCTAGGATATTATGTTGATAATAGCCATTGACGCAAGGAAACATTGGAGTATGATGTTGAGATTTGTTTTATGATGTTGTTTGATGAATTGTCATGAATTGTAAAGTTGTTGGTGACCTAAGTGTGGTTTAGGTGAGTTAGTCCTATGTTGTCATTAAGGAGACCACAACCTCAATTTTTGCTACATTGATATCCAAAAAAAATATTAAACTAATACAGCTAAAGCAATACCAACCTCATACCAATACTTAACATGACTAACATGGACTTGACACTTGCAATATAATATTAGTTTAATACTAAGGTTATATGAATTTTAATACCAAGTATAAGCTCTACCACATAAGTGCTAGCCAAAAATCAGCTAAAGACCTTATTTGTTGGTATGAAAGCTTTTAAACAAATCCAATACTAGTTGGAGACTATTGTGCATATTTCATAAAAGATTTCATACCAATGTCACCTAGTATGTTCAAAATTTGATATTGGCCCAACATTAATCAAAACCAATGTTGTGCGAATATATATTTTTACTCGTATATATTTGTTGGGTATGGATAGGGTATATATTTTTACCTTAATCTATTTCCTTAAAACTAATATACCCTAATAAAATGCATACCCAAAATATATACGTTTGAAAAAATGATATCCTATTGATACCATTGGGTATATATAAAATATGCCCATACAATTAGGGTAAAAGAAAAAAGAGTGAATTCCATTAATTTGAAAACTATACCAATAATTTCAAAATATGAACTTTTTAAATTCTTAATAAATAAATTAAAAATACATACCTATTTTCTTACCCCAACCTTGGGTATATGATGGTGATTACTCACACCCTACCAATCTACCAAAAATTATAATATTTTATATCAAGAACCTAATCTGATGGGAAAAAATGAGTCCTAATATATCCTTGCTTTAGGATATATCAAAAACAATATACTTGCACAACATTGGTCAAAAATAGTTATCGGCCATCATGGAAACTAGCACAAAATAATTGACAATTTTCATCTGGTTCTTCAATATATTGCCATGTTTCTTAGAATAGCTCCACCCATACATACTTGGTATTTGGGCCTCCAACAATATTTTTGGAATTATTTATATATTTTTAAGCCTCATTCATAAACATGAGAATCAAAACAATAACAAGCCAAATATTAATTAAATAAAACAACCTAGACCAATCATTATATTTGATCAATATGAACATTTGTTAGATTGGAGGTTTGTTGTTTCCCCCAAAACAAAAAAAGTTTCAAAAAACCAAAACAAAAAGGTTCTTATACTCCAATTTAATTTTTTTAATTCCAAGAGAATAAAACCACAAATTATATTGGGATCATGTAATTGCCTTTCAAAAAATATACATTATTGCCATGTACGTGTAATTGATAAAATATATAAATAACAATAAAAAAAATGTAAAAAATTGAGTGTGAAAATGTGAATAATTTTCACTTACATGGTTATTACACATGATATTTTACACTTACACACACAACATTGGTTTTCACCATGTTAAAAATTATAGGCACTAGTTCACCCAAGGCCTACTTTCCTCATCAGGCTTTAGATAGGTTCAATTGTCTTCTTCTTCTTTTTCGTCAATTTTGTGATGTAGCCAAAGTGGTGATCATCCATTGGAAGATTTAGCCAAATTTGACTACAAGCAAAATATGAAACTTCAAAAATTAAACATCCTTTTATTTTATTTTGGCTACTTACTTGAACCGTTTATAAGAATCCAACCAAAAAATAATTTTTTTGGCATGATTATGACTATTGAAAATCTTTAAAAGCACTAGATTTTAGAGCTTTTAATCTTTAATTTCGCTTTTTGGCTATATATATATATATATATATATAGCCAGGAAAAACACAGGCTGAATAGGTTGCCCTTTCATATCTGACCACAAAAGTGTGCATTTAACACGTGGAGTAAAAGGTCCTAAAAGGCCAGTAAAAGTGAAGTCTTAAAAACTCCCAAAATGGTCGGTTTCGAGAGAAAGGGCCGTCCAGTCAGAGAGAAGAGATGGGCTCATCACTACGCCACGTGTCACACCGCCAATGGTTGCCGACTTCGGGGAGACAAAAAGGACTAACCAGATATTCCTCTGGTCCGTACGATGGGATCCCATGATCCATCCAACGACGCTTGGAACTCGATGCTGTCCCCTCGTGGGAGACGGCTGGGCTTTGATGAGACGAGTTCCCGACCGTAGATCTCTTGTAAGGCTTTGTTTTTTTAATCTTGGATTTTGGACGGCCACAATCAAAAGACGGCTTATGGATACCTACCCCCTGCTCACCGTCCATTTTAAGAAAGTTATTAATGCCAAAAAGCCATTTTAATGCCAAATAAATAGCCATTTTATTGGCCTCCCCTAACCTTACTTGTGGAAAACAAATGGGTGCTAGGTTTGAGTAAGTAAACTGTAGAAGGTGTGCTATGTGCTTGGCCTAGTTTTTTTAGGAAAGAAATTTCAAATCCTGGTGGCCCTTTGTAACAAGCAAGCATAATCTATCAAGGAAGGTTGTTTGTTTGCTTGTCTTGGTCCCCATCTCCAAAACCACAACACCTCTTGTTGCATTCTTGGTATTGTTGGATGTCTGAAACCACATCACCTCTTGTGCACTCTTGGTATTGTTGGAAATCTCTCGATGATGAAGAGGGGTGCATTGAGTTGATTTCATAATGTTTCAACCTACAATGAAGAAGTTAATGAATATTGAACATTTTTTCATTGAAAAGTCATTTATATCTAAATTAAAGGTTATAAAGGAGTTTGGGCATGCTTTCCACCTTGTTGGAAAGCTCGCCATGAGTGGGATTTAATGAACATGATTCGAAATATTTTGCCTAAGGTGTAAGAAATATTGAATTTTGAGTATCTTTGTCATTGAAAATTTAATTAAATTACCAAAAAAAAGTTTGAAAGGAAAAATTAGTTCAGTAAGCAATTCACTTTTGGGCCCATGTCATAAGTTACATTAACAACTAATTACTCTATGGTATACAACAAACCAACCTTTGGTGGTTTTTTATTTTTAAGAAAAAGTGATTTTGAAAATTAAATTAGAAATATGCAAGTTCCACACATAAATGGAGTTGGCATCCAATTTTGGGTTCAATTAATTCCCAATTCTAATCACTTCTATTTTCAAATATATATATTTTGGTTTCATTTTGACAAATAAATAAAATCAAGAACCGATTCTGAGTTTAGTTCTTAAAAAATAAAAATCCATTCCAATTCCAATTCTAAAATTTAAATTTGGATTGGGTTCTTATTAATTGGAATCGACTATTCTTTACCATTATTGTGTGGTTCTTAGGTTTTAGGAAGAACCTTTAGTCTCAAATTCAAAAAAAAATATGGGGTCAGTTTTGGTTTCAGTTAAGTTCCTTTTTTAAAAATAAAATTGGGACTTATTTCAAGATTCAATTTTCTAATGTGAAGTTTGGTTTGGCTTTTTTTTTAATTTTCAAATCAAGCTTATTCCCAATTTTAAGGTAGGTTAGAATAGGTTCCAAGTAACTTCTTGAGTAGGTTCTATGATGCCAAACCTCATTAAAAAAAAATGAAAAAAATGTTATAAGTTTTCAAAAGGCCAAATTAAGCAAAATTAATATAATTTTAAGCTCTAAAATTGTATTAATAATTTATAATGGATCAATATCAAATTTTTTAGGCCAATGGGTTCCATGTTTTCATGTCTCATGCATTTGTATGCCAACTTTGAAATGTGTGTCTTGCCATATTTGAATTCAGCCTTCAAATATGCTTTCCACATCACCGTTTCATGAACCCCCAAATACAATATCATCAAAATTAAAATGGTCATGGTGGCAACTACTAAATGTAACAACCAAAAAACCATGACAATGAGTAAGACCACATGATCATCATGATTAGGAAAGCAATGGAGATAACTACTATGTACAATGACACTAGTGAACGAATGGGTGAACATGCAAGCATGAGCAGGCTCGCCTTAAGTGAACAAGAAGGAATTTTAGAAAATATTCCATGCCATATCATGGAATATTTTCAATATATTCATTTGCCACATGGAAATTATTTATGACATGGCAGAATATTTTGTGATATGACAAAATATTTTGTGACATGGTAAAATATATCCATGACGTGGTAAAATATTTTTGACAAGCCATGGAATATTTTTGCCACATTTATTGTGCTCTCCAAGGTTGACACCTACAATTATCACTGTCACCATACTCATAACACATAACATAAAAATACCCTATTTGGTACACCACATCTAAACCTTATTTGGGGCTAAAATCCCTTTAAGCAAATAGCATTATAAAACTATCGCCATCAATCCACCAAGGTGAATCCTTCAGTTCCAGGGTAAAAGGATCATTAAGTCGGGTGCAAATGTGAGCCCCATCATTAATCACTCATTATGGAATCTTTCAAATCCTCAACCAAGGTGAGACTTCTTAAGGAAAAATTTTAGATCAATCTTACTATGTAATTATGGGAACCATGTCTATTGGGTGCACAGAACGCAAAACCATTTGCCAATCGGTACCTAGTCAAAGGACGGTGTCAAACATGCCATGTGACATCCTCTTGAACACCAGTCATAAACCAACTTAGTGGCAACTCTTGTCAACTACTCACATCATACATCATAAAACAACAGGTATAATAGCCAAAAATGGGTCAATCTAGCCATCCACATTGGGAAGATGACATGGTGCACAATTATGCACATGGTCTTTCCATGTTTGACCATCTCATCCTTCTAACAACAAAATTTCGAAAGGTAGGACCTTTCGAACACGTAAAATCAGTCACATCCAATGTGGTAGGTGTTGTTTGTTACAAGTAAACATAATCCCCTAGTTCAAACCTACGAACTTGAGGTTGATAACCTCTTCCACGAATTGTGGCATACCGAAAAGTATATCGACGTTAAGTAATTGCTAAATTTTCCATAGCCATAGGCATCACACAGTTGAACAAAACAACTCACTACTTACATGCCTGAATCCACACTAAAGGATCATCAAAACTAATCATAATCACAGCATCATGTCAAATAGAGGCTAGTAGCTCGGGATCCTAACCAAATAGTAAAATATACAATGAAAAAGATGCCAATCAGGCTTACAAACTGAACTTATATCCCATGGCCAACCATGGTAACTATAAATCCCAATCTTGAGTGTGGCTTTTCTGAAGGCCATATTTTTGCAATCCTCGCTTCACCATCTACATCATTCGTTTGGCCAACCCATCTATTTCAAAATGATCTCGTGAAGTAATCTAATGATCTATCAATGCCTTCTCACACAAATCTTGGAAATCCCCTTGAAATTTTGTATTTTGGTCAATGAGATTCTCTACTAGAACACCAAACCTACTAAACATTTTGTCCAAAAATGCATATGTAGTTCCTTCACTGTTGTGATTTGGCAATGGCACCAACTCCAACCACTTAGAAAAATGTTCGATCATAACTAGAACATATCAATTATGTTGAGGCATCAAATTCAATGGGCCGACAAAATCCAAGTTCCATCGATAACCTAACCCCATAATTGGTAAGGGCTATAGTTGGGGTGTTAGTGTGTTGAATGATGCATGTACTTGATCACACACCATACACTAAAAAACAAATTGTTGAACGTATAGTTACATCCCACACCACCAATATTATGCCTAAAACAAATTATAGATTTGTTGGACTCCAAAATGGCCCAACTCCTTATGAGCATGTTGTATAAGGCCCTCACATTATTATGGGCATGGTACTACACATATTCACCCATCTATCCACACACATAATAAGGAATTACCTTCCCGTCGGAACCATTTCGTCCTATGGATAATTTGATCCCACTCCTTGAATGTCAATCCCATCGAAATTTTACATGCATGTAGATATGCCAAAACAGGTAAATATAAATGGATGTCCAGGGCACCATTGCCCTCTGGTTCATCATTGTCAATGTGGGAATTCCCACTATTCGTGTTGCCTTGGGGTACATCCCCAAAATATCCCAACAAAGTACACATGTATGTAGAGGCATGCCATCCTAGTACTACCTTTAAATCCACCTCTCCATGTCACCTAGCACCTATGGGATCTTTTTCACTAAAACTTGACTTCTGAATCAACCCATTAGCATCCCAATTAACCCTACCAGCCTTGTGAACAATATCGAAATTGTATTCCTAAAAGATAAGTGCCCATCTAACCAACTTTCTTGTGAGTCGATTTGATTCCATCAGAAATTTCAGGGGTTGGTGATCGATAACCAAAGTAAACGAGTTACCACACAAATAGCACCTGACCATCATCATCTCATTGGGTAAGCATAACTCCCAGCCTTAAAGTACTCTAATTAGTATGTAATTGAAAAGGATGTCCGTGAATGGGTCGCTTCAAGATGGGGGTTAAGGAAAGTCAAACTTTCAACTCTTGAATTATTTGCTTCTGCTCCTCACCCCAAACGTATTCCTAGTTGATCTGTATCAACTTAATTAAAGGTTTAACAATGTTGTTAAATCCTTTAACAAATCTCCAATAATAATTACACAGTCTTAAAAAAACTCATAACTGGCTAATGTCAATTAACTAGGGCACCTATGAAATGACTTCAACCTTGGCCTCTTGTACTCCCAATCCACCTAAATAAATCATATGACCTAGGTATTCCACCTATGTCTGGAAAAACCAACACTTGCCTAGATGAAGCTTAAGGTTATGATCCTTAAATCTTCCGAATACCTCTTGCAAATGATGCTTGTGATCCTCTGATGTCAGGTTGAAGGTGATAATGTCATCAATGTAGCATTTGGCAAAACCAAGTCCTACCAACACCTAATCCATCACCCTCTAAAATTATGCAGGGGTATTCTTCAAACCAAATGGCAAACCCGTTATTGGTACAGACAATCCTCCCCATGAGGATCAATTTTCCAAAATGTCATCTTGACCTTGTCACCTTCCCTCAGTGGCAACTAATGGTACCTAGACCTTAAGTGCAAGGTACTAAAAACCTTGGCTTAACCAAGGGCAGCAAAGATCTCTTCCTATAAAGGCATGGCATACTTGTCCAAACACGTGCGCTTGTTGACTGGGCGATAATCCCCACACATGCATTGCTCCATCCAATTGCCAAAAATATCTTTCTTGGCTAGCATCACTATGGTTGAAGCATATTCAACTCTTGACAGTTCCACCAAACATGCATCCAGCAAGTTTGTTGTTCAAGCTTAAACCAAGGCCCTTTCCATCTCATTCAACCTATAAGGTCGTCTAAAAATAAGATTATTATCCTCCAATACAATTCAAATTTCATGTCCTTTCAACTATCCCAATTCTTTCAAATTGAAAGCAAAACAATCAACACAATCCTATAATAGTTGTCGTACTTCTTGCACCTCATCTCTTGTAGTCATAGGACCATTATATGGCTCCCATGTGCCTGTAGCATCGTAGGCTAAAATGATGGAACATCCCCAGTAGTCGAAGTTGAGGCGAAACTTGTGATTATTATGTAAAAGGTGGCGTAACACCAAAATGCCTTAGCACCCCCACATCAAAAACCTCCTTCCCATTACCCATAAATCCTTGATCCCATAAATGTTTTTTCAATGGGGGCATGAATTGACTATTGTAACATCCACATGCATGCCCCCCAATGAAGGTAACTGGCAGAAAAGCCTTATGGCTATCTCCTATTTGCCATCCTAGTTGATAATAAGCAATCTCTTCCCAAAAATCTAAGGTGACCCCCAAGGGATACAAAACTGCCCCCCCCAACCAACACATCATATGATGTAGCATGTGTAACCACTACCTTAGCACAGACCATGGTATAATTTGCAGGTCTAATGAGATTAACATGACTAATGACCGCATGTTTGGTTATCCCCCCGAACTCTTTCTGACCCACCCATCAATGTCAAAATTTGCTACATGCATGGCTCCAAATCAACATTGGTCAACCTTATACCCTCCACAACAATTTTGCCCAACATCAAAGGTTGAGTTCCTAAATCCAATAGTATCCTTTCGAATCGATAATATCATCTTGAAACCCCCTTCATTTGAAAAACACCTTCTTAATTCCACACCACCACTACATTGGGTAGAACCCTTGCTTGATTGATGGGTGGGCATGTTGGAAGCTCCTAGAATTTGGTTGTTACAACATGCCAAGGTGGCACCACCATAACATGTGGTTAACCAATAGGTAGTCCATCAACAAGTGCACCCACAAGTAGGTCAACAGATAAATGGTCGTAAGGTATGTCGCCAATAAGTATCTGATCGACTAGTGGTTAGCAAAATAAGACTTCCTAGGAATCTTCAATAGGTGTAGCCACCATCCTTAGTGTATCCATGCCATCACATAATGTGGCTGCCATTTGAAATACTATAGCCAGTCGGAAATTAGGCATCACCAAAGTCGTAATTGAAAACGATGGTGTCTAGCACACTAACCCGGTTGCCCCCAACACACTATTAGGCACATGAATTCTTGAAGAGGAACTGGACAATCTAATGGTTATAATTGATGCCCTCTTGGGGTTAGATGTGTCCAAAAAGGTGTGGATTGTGTCGGTCAACATGAAAGACTATGGTAGATGAACTTGGCGTTGGGCCTCCCCATGGCGAGGATCTAATCTTTCGTTAACACCTCGTGGTTCCTGCATTCTAGCACTTGCCTTAGTAATTGGTGTGGCTATCAAAACCTTAACCAGCCCTGACCAGGGTTTTGTCATTGGCTGCCCCTAAAACATAATCATCAAGAATACCTAATTCAATCTCATTTAGACCTAATGGCCCTAAAAATCCAACCGCACAAAAAAATCCAAGGTCGAAACCCTAAGCTGAATAATCACATGGCACAGGTGTTATGGGTTTCACCTATGTTGCCATGCTAGATGTCATACTCGTCATTAATGCCTCCAAATGCACAAACCATGCCTCCATGGCATTGGGTTGGTTTGGAGTTGATTTGGTGGCCAGCCCTTTATTGGCCACACCATTCATTTTCTGGCCCTTACCAGAACCTGGGGACTTTTTCACATTTCCTATCTAGAATTGACCTTGCCACAACTCTAGATGAAACATGAAACAATGGCCTACATGATGGCCATACACCTTGTAATGGGAGCAAGGTTGGCTAGGATTGGGGTTGGAGGTGGTTGCTTAAGGAGGATTGGGATAATCCTTTTTTCAATGTGGCCCACCACACCTCCAACACTTTTCCTTTCCCCCATATTTAGCAGTGTAGGATGAGGAACCCCCATCGAGTTCATGTTTGGGCCCCTTGCCTTTTTGTGGTGTAATCCTTGATGTGTGGCCACGTGATCGTGGAGTCAATGAAGTAGGAGAAGGTTTTAGGGTTTCCTTACTAAACCCTAGGGTAACAACCTTCTCCTCCACCATGTTGAGTTCAATGGGTTTAAATACCTGGAAAACCAATGCCAACATGGGTTAGGTAAGGTTGAGTGAGAACTATGTCTTGCACCCATTACTTCAAATCCTTTTCTAAGATCCCATACCAAAACTGGATAGCTTGGGCCTTTGTGACCATTTTGGTCACATTGATCAACCTTCGCATCCGTGTGTATGCCTACCACAAACTCTCATGGGGTCGACATTGAAACTCCTATAATCTACGAAATTTTTCAATCTTCACACCTTGGTAATTAATGCAAAGCTTTTCAAAGAATTTGATGATAGGGTTAAAAGCAGGAAGAACCTATGCCCTAATAATTGAACCGCTACCACTGCCCCCAGGCATAAAAAGACCTACACCATCCCTTATGATAATGATTGATAGAGTAAATGTCGATGCAACCAGCTGACCTTTGGTGATGGAAAAGTAATTTGGCAACTAATACTAATGCCATTCCTCAATGTCAACTTCATAGGCATCACAAAATTCATGATAGTCATCCATGGCGATCTCTCTAAATGCTGGAATAAAACCTTCCATGCCAAGAAAGGTGTAAATTGTTGCAAATTTTGTAGCTATTTCATATCACACCAGGTATCGAACTTCCGGATGAACTCATCCAGTTCAATGGTGCCAACCACCCCCAAAAATTGACATGGCCTTTTGGAGGCACCATACATGTCCTCCATATCATGCACAAAGTGGTACAGACATTATTAATGGTAGTTCTGCTTCAAAATTTAAAGAATCTTCTTTAGATGCTAATGTAGGTGGAGTGGGTGATCGGATTCACACCCCTCACCTAGTAAATCCTTTGGCAAACATGTCCCCAAAATTTAAATCCCGACATTTGTCCATGATGAAACTAACCATAATCCGGGTTTCCCTCAAATCTTAAACTTATAACCCTAAATCCTATAACCTTGAAATCTTGTAACCCCATTGTGACCAAGATTGTTACACTTATATTGGTTCAATTTATCCTACAAGGATGCTGACTTGTTGCAACTTTCCCTAACCCTAAAATCCCTCAAACCAAAATGGTGACTAAGGTTGCTGCATTGTATGGTTGGGGCACTTGCATCCATAAAAACATTTTATGGGGCCAAACATGCATTTGGGGCTTTCACAACCATAGAAACAACAAATGTGATCTCACTAGTCATTATTCTAGTTTCATTGCCACAATGAGTCTATCAATCATCAACCTAATCTCACCCAACAATAAATACAAGCACCAAGTACAACCTACCCACCATTAAACTTTAATATCTATGTATGGGCAAATTAGGGGTCAAGTAACACCTATTCAATAATTAGAGCTAGGTGGTAGCCTTGTCCCATACTCGGCCATTAACCATGCCAACTACAACCTTTGGGCTCACTGTGTGTTGTAATCATCACACGTGGGAAGGCTCATAACCTTTTACCCATAGTTTCTTCATGAATAGTACGCACAAATCTACATGAAATCATCACATGAACTTATACTCGCCCTATGACGTAACCTGAAGACACACAACCTAATAAATTTTCCTACCCCCTGATAAAGAACTGATAATCCCAAACATAGACACATGATACAAGTGCAAAAACCCACAACACAAGGGGGAGGAATTTTTTAACACAAACACACCTCCACCTCTATAAGCTTTGCTTGGAGACTTACGACAACATGTATGCAAAAATTCAAAAGTTAATGATGCGACTTGATGGCATGACATTCCACCACCCATGGGTATCAAAAGTTCTTACAAGTAAATCATTCATGTGTTGCTCTTGTGTTATGTGCCCTCTTGCGCACTTCACACCTCCCTGCACCCCTCACACCACACCACTAGAAAAGGGGATGGGAAATGACCCTCCACCAATCTAGCTAAAACTTCCAAAAATAATAGCCTCCTTCACCACAAAAGCAATGGTGAAGACAACATTCAAAATAGGTGTCGTATGTAAGAGATATCAATTTCTGGGATTTTATGTGAAATAAATCCCAAAAATAGTAAAACTAGTCTCCAAACTCCCAAAATCATAATTCCAAAAGTGGTTCTAGGCCCACTGTTGCATAGAGCTTACCAAGATGAATCCAATGATGCCAAAATCATCACAATCTGAACCTATATGTGGAAAATATGGCCCGCCAACAATCATAGATGGATGAAAACATTGGATGAAAAATCTTACATCCAAATTATGGATGAAAAACCTCTACTTGGATGAACCCCACTTCATCCAGAATTATGGATGATTTTTTAATAAAAATAAAACAAAAATAAAAATAAAAATGTTGGTAGGTTCGGGTTGGTGCCAAACATGTGCCATGGGTTCGAAAATTTGGAAAAAAAATGAAAAATAAAAAAGGGAGGTCTAGACTAGACCCCTCAACCCTCTTTATCCTAACCCTCCCCTAGACCTTACAAACCTCGCATTTTACCAAACTTGGTAGGTTTGAAGGGAAGCTCGGGTGAGATGGGAGCTCATGGCGACGGTACTACAAAACTTCACGCCCCCACCATTGCTACCCTCCTCTAAGTTTTTTTTTTTTTTTTCCCTCTCTCTTTCCTTCTTCCTCTTTCCTCCTCCTTCTTTGATGTTGAAGGCACCACTCCCAACTAAGAACACATGCACAAAAAAAAATGCACAAAAAAGGAAGGTAGTTCCCCTTTTTTTTCCTACCTTACTCCTACAACTCATGCTGTAGTTGTAGCAAGTTGCATGGTGGTGCAATCGCCACAACGCGAAAGGGCTCCATAGCCCCCTTGCACCCCCTCCTTTTGTTATTTTTTCCTCCCAACAACCTACAACTAGTTAAAAGTTTTGAACTCTTCACGATGGTGAAATGGTCGTGCCTATGTAGGCGCTATTGCTGCTACCTACATGAACACCAAGAAATAAAATAAAACAAAACAAAACAACAAGAAAGAAAGGATGGGAGGGACCTTTTGTAACAATGGCAAGGGGCCCTTTTGTGATTTTTTTTTTCACAACTTCAGGGCCAGGTGTTGTTTTTGGTTCAACTCCCAAAGGAGTTTTTACATGAAAAACAAACACAAAAATGCCAAAATTGCTAGGGGAGCTTCTAAGCATGGCCAAGATTAAGCATGCCAAAAATAGGAGGCCGAACATAAAAAAAAATTACTCCAACTTTATGCATGGAGATCTAGGCATGGTTTAGAGCAAATTTTTTGCTTTCGGTCTCCTATTTTCAGCACCAAAAGTAGGAGGTAGAGAGCAAAAAAAATTGCTTTAACCACACTTTGAGTTTCTAAGATTTGTGCTTGGAGTTCTAAACATGGCCGAGATCATTTTTTTTTGGGCTTGGCCTCCTACTTTTGGCACTAAAAGTGGGAGGTGGAGCACCAAAAAAAAAAGGTTTCGGCCATGCTTAGAACTCTTAGCACAAAGCTTAGAAACTCAAAGTGTGGATGAGGCAATTTTTTTTGCTTTCAACCTCCTACTTTTAGTGCCAAAAATAGGAGGCTAAGACCAAAAATTTTGATCTTAACCATGCCTAAAACTTTAAGCACAAAGCTTAAAAACTCAAAATGTGGCCAAGGTAATTTTTTTTGTTTTCAACCTTCCACTTTTGATGCCAATAATAAGAGACTAAAAACAAAAGAATTGTTATGAACCATGCACAAAGTTGGAGCAATTTTTATTGTTCAGCCTCCTACTTTTGGCATTGAAAGTAGGAGGTGGAGTGCAAAAAAAAAGCCTTGACCATGCTTTGAGGTTCTAAGTTCCGTGCTTGGAGCTTTAGGCATGGTTGAAACCAAAAAAAATTGCTCTTGCCCTCCTACTTTTGACGTTGAAAGTAGGAAGGCAAGTGCGAAAAAAAATTGTTCCACCTTCTTCCATGGAGATCTAGGCATGGTTGAAAGCAATATTTTTGCTTTCGGTCTTACATTCGACATTGAAAGTAGGAGGCAAAGAGCAAAAAATTTGCCTTAGCCATGTTTTGAGTTTTTAAGCTTTGTGCTTGGATTTCTATGCATGGCCAAAGGTTAATTTTGTTTTGTTTTGGCTTCCTACTTTTGAAACCAAAAGTAGGAGGCCGAATGTAAAAAAATTGTTTTAGCCATGCTTTGAACTTCCAAGATTTATGCTTGGAACTCTAGGTATGGCTGAAAACAATTTTTTTTTGCTTTCAACATCCTATTCTTGACTTTGAAAGTAGGAAGTTAACAACCAAAAAGTTTGCATGAGCCATGTTTTGAGCTTCCAAGCTTTGCGCTTGGAGTTCCATGCATGGTCAAAAGAAAAAAAGTTTTGCTCTTGGCCTCCTACTTTCGGTGCCATAAATAGGAGGCCGAATTCAAAATGTTTTGCCTTGGCCATGTTTTGAACTTCCAAGTTTTGTGTTTAGACCTCTTGGCATGGCCAAAATTTTTTTTTGGTGCTTTTGGCCTCCTATTTTCAACATCAAAACTAAGAGGTTGAAAGAAATTTTTTTTCTCAATCTATTCATTCAAGAATGTTTTTTACACAATTTAATGTTTCAGGCTCCAATAGAGCAATCTTGGATCAATGTTAGGTGTTGTGGCCTCCAATCTCATATCTAAATACATTTTGTAATCTCACATTGATGCTACTTGTAGAATAAAAGAATGAAAATAATTGGAACCCTATTTGAAAAAATGGGACCCTTCTTATAATCATGAAGTCATAAAAATAGATTATGGATTTTTTGAAAAGCAAGATCTTGCATTATTCAATGACATTAGATTTATGATGACCAATCTAACACCTTCCAATATTGGTCAATAATAAATGGGTATTGTTTGGAATTCCACATGTAATTTAAAAATGCTTTTGTCCAATGTTTGATTTCCAGCTTCAATTACTACTACACAAGGATTGGAATGGACTTTCAATACTAGGAAATTCAATATCATTAGGGAAAATCTCCCCAAAAATTCCCAAAACATAATTTTGACGTTAAGCACTATTCTTTCTATTGCCAATGATTTTTAGGTCAATGACGAATTAATCAGTGTTGCTCTTTAATCATCAAATTACATTCACAGACTTGTGTGACTTTTTTGACAAGGATGGAATGTTGCCAATCTTTGTACACTTGTTTAATTCTTCACTTTTGATTCTAACATGTTCTCTTCAAATCCTTTCAACCTGTTGCCTCAAGTTCACCCTTTTGTTCTTAGTGTCGTGGAATGCCTTAAGGTAATGTCTTTTGCCCTCCATGCCACCTTGGAGTTGAGATATTTGAATTATGATACACTTTGGATTGAAAATGTTCCTAACATTCCATCCACTTTTGATGGTGATGTCTTCTTTGAACTCCCCCTTGTTGATAATCCAAATGGCCATCTTGGTTAGATGACATCCATTTTTGGTGCAAGGTCAGGATGACAAACATCAAGAATGATTTCAATATAGGGATGTTAATTGAAATATAATTAAAAATGGAATACCGATCCCTAGATTCAAACAATTCAAGGAGTTATTTCGAAACATCATATCATTAATCATCTATTGACTCGATGAATGTACTTGCATTTTTTTATGAATTACCAAAGCGAATATAGAATCTTCAATAAATTGATGATTTTACAAAGACCTTCAACTTCCTTCTCATTTATTGCAAGTCCACCAAACATATCAAATTCTTCTTGTCAATGGACACTTCTCCAAATTAATTACCATTTCTATATGCAATACACCACTGCTTGATAAACATCATAAAATTCTTTTGTGTGTTCTTTTATGTGAACCTTGCAATTGCTTGTCATGTAACTTTTTTTAAAAATCTTGCATAATACAAGTGCAATGTATTCAACAATAGTCCCAAGTGTTTCAATATATTTCTTGATTTGAGTTGTATTTTATTCCCCAAGTTTCTAACTATCTTCCAAGTTTCCAATGGTATCAATGCATTTTTAATTTTCTATCATTATCACTTGAGTTTTATCTTCATTTCAACAAATTGTCCCATTCAATTTTAGTGTCATCAATTACAATTCACTATAAAGCAAAACTTGAAATCAAGTGTTCCATATTCACCACATCAATCTTTTAAATATTTGGTTTGTGTTATGTTCCAAGGATAAAATTGTTAAATATATTGTATTTGTAAGGTTTCTTACAATGTAAAAATTCAAAGAAGATTTTATTGTTTTTTTGCACCCGATTCTTTTTATTATTTTAGAAACCCTACTTAGTTTTTTTTTTTTAATTAAACTTTTCCCTCAATTCTAGATGCCTAACTAATCTAATAAGTTTTTTAAAAAAACACTTGTAATCATTTTTTAAGTTGGCTCAAAATGTTGATATCATCATTGCTTCTAAGTTCTTTTATTTTTTTCATCTCCTTAACATTTTCATTTTATCCCACATACATAACACTCAATTATTTCATGCACTACTTGCATTATTATAGTTGAAATCAAATGCAAAATTTGGGTTATCATTTTTGTTAATAATTTCAAAATGTGACGTTGTCGTAACCCTAACATTAGGTTCATGATTAAGTGTGAAGTGCAAGGGCCCATGAAGCCAAAAATGTGTTTAGGTCTAAAACACACTCTCACAAATGGGGGAGAGTGCAAGGGATGAAGCCTAATGACTCCTAAATGCAATCCCATTTTGGGAGTTGCACTTGTGCAAGAGTTGCAAATGTTTGAAGCCTTGGTTGGAAAGGTAAACAAACATCAAAATGAGCCTTTAGGACAACATTAGAAAGGTCTTGAAGTGTACATGCTTAAGGTGCCTTCGCATTGTTCATTTAAACCTAATTTGCATGAGTTATGATCAAAAGAAGGGCCATGAGTCAAATTGGGAATTTAACTCTTAACCACAAATCCCTTGAAAGCAGTGGTCAAATGAAGTCTAATTGGGGCGTGTTATACACCGTTAAAAATATCTTTTTAAGGGCTATAAGTTATTTCACTTGCGTTTTTAGAAAAAAACTTGATTTGAAAAAGATATGAGCATCCATTAAGAGGCCCAATTTTGGGACTCTCATTTGGGAGTCTTGGGGAAAAGTGACATTTGGATGTAGTCCTAGCGGAGAGGCACAAAATATACTATAGGGAAGGGAGTGGTGCCTCCTCCCAAAGATTATAGGTCGTGTAAAGCTTGTGCTTGAAGTTGTCCCTAATAAATTCCTCACACCACTTCCATTCAACTTGCACTAATTGCCCTTTTTTTTAGTTATGCAAGTTGACCTCATGTTGAACTTTCGCTTGTGAGTTTGTCCTGGTCCCATCTTGGAGCTCTAGCACACCTTTTTCCTCAAAGTGCTACGAATTAAGGAACGTGTCCCAAGTCTTTTTTTTAAATTATTTCTCTTCGGGACCCACCTTTGGGTCTCTTGAGGAGTTTGGGGCACATTAGATGCCTATTTTCAAACCAATATCTTCATATTGCACAAAACCACTGGATTGTCCGCTAGTTGTTTTCTCCACCTATATCGTACTCACTTAATAGTGAACATATTGTTATTTCTATTAAAAATCACATTGTTATTCAACGAACATTTCATGAGACAATAATTATCTCCATGACCATCAAAGCTTCCATGTTCTTTGTTTACACAAAGTTGTTCATTATCACCCATATTTATTCCAAATTCTTCTGAATGATGTCGTGAGATTATGTTTCAAATATACTAAACATGGTTGAGTGCCATTGGTGGGTTGTTCATTTCATTAGGACCCATTGTGGAATTCGATGTAGGCATCACTGTGGTGTCCTCCAAATCCATCGTCTCCTTCCAAATTTGTCATTATGTCTTTTAGGCATGGTGAAAAGTTCTCCTTTCCACCTCACTTGTGGTAATATTACTAGTTGACACTAATTGATCCATATCTATGTTCTAAGCAAGTTTTAGAGTTTCATATGCATCATTTTCAGCTTTGGAAGTGCTCCTTAACCACTTTCATTACAAAACTAATTTAATTATTTTGTAATTGGCCTGAAATTCAAGGAAGTAGTCACACTGTCGGTGAGACAACATTCTATATTTTTGATTTGTCGACTGTGTTGGCCATGGATTCTCTCTAGGAGGTTGTCACAAGTTGTTCAAAAACTTCGGGAAAAACATTTTTATCACCATCTCATATATCTTGTAATCTTGCAAGTGATTAGAAGATGCCCCATACCCAACCGCTACTTGGAACTCTACATCTATAGTCTTGAGCTCTCTTGTTTCTACAGATGGGTATAAGTCCAAGTTTCATGGCGTTCAACAAGAGTGTTTTAAATATGGATATTGTGACATGGTGCAAATGAACAATTCAACTTATAATACAATTACTTTGATTGCTACTTAGATGCTCATTGAAAGAAATTAAACTTTATTCGTTCAATCATACATAGTTTTAAATATCTCCCAAAAGAGATAATTTTATAAGGTCACTATTTAATTTTTGCATTCAATGGCCTCTTGAAAGTTGTTTAATTTTTATTGGATTATTTGTACATGGGACTTGCAAATTTTAAACATTTACAAATGGCAAAAAAACTAGAAATTTCTTAAGAACCAAAAAATATGTTTCCAAATCTTATCATGCATTTTATGGGTAATCAAGTAATTATGAACATTTTACTACCCCTTAGGTCTATTGTTGCTTAATGTCATTTTTGGTTGAGATTTTTGTTTACATGCCATGTGTCCAATATATGGCCTCTAGCCAATAGGACTTGTATAATTTATTGTATTCTTACCTCAACTCTCACATCAAGTTTCCAAGTTTCACTTGATTTTAGGATGTCAAAAAAATCTTTAACTGACGCGCTCCCAAGTCACGGGGTGAAACCCACTTGAGGGTTCCACAAAGTCAAGTTGTGGAAAGTTGAGACTCGGAGGCACGCTCCCGGCTTCTAACTTTAGAAAGGGGTAGAGGGTCGAGTTGGGAGCCCCGACATTAGACTAGAAAGAGGGACTAGCTTAGCTCGTGTGAATCTGCATCCAAAAACCAACCACAAGAGGTTAGTTTAGCATTCGGGACACCCTTTGGTGTTGGGACTTGCCAC